>Ga0307477_10000257_pt1 | contig 68959 bp, 53 predicted proteins | sample atmos_gasesECM2C_FD_203316 | JGI IMG/M metagenome (GOLD analysis project Ga0307477, IMG submission 203316) | Hardwood forest soil microbial communities from Morgan-Monroe State Forest, Indiana, United States - atmos_gasesECM2C_515 | ecosystem: Environmental > Terrestrial > Soil > Temperate...
CGGGCATCTCCGGCATTGAGCTGCAAGCCAAGCTCAAAGCGGACCGATGCCGCATACCGATCATTTTCATCACAGCGCATGGGGATGCCAAGATGCGGATCCAAGCCATGCGTGACGGGGCGGTGGAGTTCTTGACAAAACCATTCGACAACGAAGTCTTACTCGAAACGGTTCATGCTGCCGTCGATGACTACGCGAAGGCGGTTAGGCGTTGGAACTCAAAATGACAGTGGCCGATCAAGACCGTCGGGTTCGCAGATTTGAGCAGATCATAGGCAACAGCCCGGCTCTGAGAGTCGTTTTAGAGCAAGCCGAGCGAGTTGCTGCGGCGGACTCGACTGTGCTCATTCAGGGAGAGACCGGCACTGGCAAGGAACTCATCGCCCACGCGGTCCACAATGCGAGCCCCCGCAGCGGCCACTCTCTGATCAAGCTGAACTGTGCCGCCATTCCCTTCGACTTGCTCGAAAGTGAGCTATTTGGCCATGAGCGGGGCGCTTTTACCGGAGCGATCGCGCAGAAAATAGGTCGCTTCGAATTAGCCGATAAAGGAACCCTTTTTCTCGATGAAGTCGGCGACATACCACTTGCGTTGCAGCCCAAGCTGCTACGTGTTCTGCAGGAACAGGAATTTGAACGCCTCGGAAGTGGCCGCACCCATCGCGTCGACGTGCGGCTGGTCGCGGCGACTCACCGGGACCTAGAACAAATGGTGAAGCGTAACCAATTTCGTAGCGACCTGTACTATCGCCTGAACGTATTTCCGATCACGCTGCCGCCCCTGCGTGAGCGACGCCAAGACATCCGCCCTCTGTTGGAACACTACGTTGAAGTCTTCTCCAGCCGAATAGGTAAGCGCGTAGACACTATTCCCGATGAATTCGTTAGTGCTTTCGAGTCTTATTCCTGGCCGGGAAACGTTCGAGAGCTCCAAAACGTGATCGAACGCGCGGTAATACTTTCCAATGACGGCTTGCTTCCCAACCCTCTACGCCCAACTCGCTCCGCCTCGGTTGTTGGGTTTCCTGCCAGCACAACGCTTCGGGAGTCGGAGCGCAGTCTGATTTTAGGAGCATTAGATGCCACGGGATGGCTAGTGGGCGGACCGTATGGCGCAGCCGCACGGTTAGGGATGAAGCGCACCACGCTAATCGCTAGGATGAAGAAGCACGGAATTCTTCGGCCCCCGGACGAGAATCGGGATCAAGCCGTCCTTGATGATTGGTCCGAACCGCGCGCGCCCGCAGGCTCCGCTCGTGACTTTGTGCTTAAAAAATGGGATCGCGACATCTGACACGTCAAAAGAGAACTCACAAAGATTGTGGCGAAAGAGAGGATTAGACATGAACAGAAGAGAGCTACTCCATGAACTGCGGGTGTGTGGTGGACATTGATCGGTGCGCAAACATTATCCAGCGACTCCCGGAGGCTCGGGCGGACGGACTTTATGCTTGTCAAGAAAGCGAGTAAAGTATGGCTGCGGCAATCAAGCCGGGACGGCGGTGTTCAACCGTTGCCGCTTGAACCTGATGTGAATGCACCCCTGATCGCACGCGAGGAATATCAAGCCATGGAATTTAGTATAACAAGTTCGCAGTCTAGGCAATTAGGTGTCGTTTCCGAAAGGCCTTTGTGTATCTGGACTCTGCTCGCTCTTCTAGCTTCCACTATGTTTCTGGGCTGTCAGAGCCAAAAGGCGGCATCCCCGCCGCCCCCCGCTGAGGTGGAAGTTGTCAGCGTCGTTCAAGAAGACGTCCCCATCTACGGCGAATGGGTCGCGACGCTGGATGGGTACGTCAACGCACAAATCCAGCCGCAGGTAAGTGGATACCTCATCAAGCAGGACTACAAGGAAGGTTCCTTTGTCCACAAGGGCCAGGAGCTGTTCGAGATCGACCCGCGCCCCTTTCAAGCGGTGCTCGATCAAGCCGATGCACAACTTGCTCAAGCCAAGGCGCAGTTAGGAAAGACCCAACTCGATGTGGACCGGGACACTCCTTTGGCCAAGGAGCGCGCCATCGCCCAGAGTCAGCTGGACAACGATATCCAAGCGAATCTTGCTGCGAAGGCCTCGGTAAAGGCTGCCGAGGCTCAAGTGGAGCAGGCACTACTGAACCTGGAATTCACGCATGTCACTTCGCTTGTGGATGGCATCGCGGGAATCGCGCAGGTGCAGATCGGCAATCTGGTCAATCAGACGGCGACGTTGACTTCTGTTTCGCAGGTGAACCCGATCAAGGCGTACTTCCCCATCAGCGAGCAGGAGTACATGCATTATGCGCCAAGAATAAACGCGCACAATCAGCAGGAAATACCTTCCGACGCGCCGCCCTTTGACCTCATCCTCGCCGATGGAACCGTTTATCCGCACAAAGGAACTCTCCTCTTAACAGATCGTCAGGTGGACGTGACGACCGGGAGCATCCGAGTGGTCTGCGCATTTCCCAATCCCAACAATATTCTGCGGCCGGGGCAATTCGGACGGGTGCGCGCGGCTGGAGAAACGAGAACAGGCGCCCTGCTTGTTCCACAAAGGGCCGTTACGGAACTCCAGGGAACGTACCAGGTGGCCGTTGTGGGAGGCGACAACAAGGTGGCCCTCCTGCCGGTCAAAGTCGGCGAGCGCATCGGCACGAGGTGGATTATCGAAAGCGGCGTTCACCCGGGAGAGCTCGTCGTTGTGGAAGGCCTGCAAAAACTTAGAGACGGCTCCTCTGTGAAGATCAAGCAGAGCAGCCCTGCCACGAAAGGCAGCTGAGCATGTCCAAATTTTTCATCAACCGTCCCATTGTGGCCATGGTCATCGCCATTCTCATGGTGATTGTGGGCGCAGTCACGATCACGAGTCTTCCGGTAGCCTTATTCCCCAACATCGTTCCGCCGGAGGTTCAAGTAGTCGCCACCTATGTGGGCGCCGATGCCCAGACCATCGAGCAGTCTGTTGCGACGCCTGTCGAGCAACAGATGAGCGGCGTGGACAACATGAACTACATGTATTCGTTGAACTCCACGGCCGACGGAGTAATGCGGCTCATCGTGGATTACGACGTCAAGACCGATCCCAACACGGACCTCATTCTCACCCAGGTGCGCGAGACGCAAGCCGCATCTCAGCTTCCTGTTGACGTCACGAACTATGGCATCACTGTCCAGAAGACGGTCACCGCTCCACTCATGCTCCTGACCCTGTATTCGCCGAATGGCACGTACGATGCGCGGTTCCTTGCCAACTACGCCTACATCAATCTCGCCGATCAAATCACACGATTGTACGGCATTGGAAGCGTTCAGATTTTCGGCTCTGGCCAGTACGCCATGCGCCTGTGGGTCAAGCCTGACCAATTGGCCAAGCTGGCGATCACTGTTCCGGAAATTGTCGCCGCAATTCAGTCGCAGAATACGGTGAATCCCGCCGGACAGGTCGGCAGTGAACCTGCTCCCAAAGGGCAGGAGTACACCTACTCTGTCCGAGCACAGGGCCGCCTTACTTCTCCTGAAGAATTCGGGCAAATCGTTGTCCGCGAATCCACCGGTGGAGCGGTCGTCCGTCTTAAGGACGTGGCTCGCATCGAGCTCGGCTCTCAGAATTACAGCGTTGTGGGCCGTTTGAACGGGAAACCCGGGGCCATCATCGCTGCGTACCAGTTGCCCGGCTCAAATGCGGTGCAAGCCGCCGACGGCGTCAAGAAACTCATGGCTGAAGTAAAGGTACGCTTCCCGCACGACATAGACTATGTCGTATCGCTGGATACCACCCGGGCAGTTACCCAAGGTATGAAGGAAATCATCCTGACGTTGGTCATCGCCATCGTCCTCGTGATCATCGTCGTCTATATCTTCCTGCAGGGCTGGCGCGCCACTCTGATCCCGCTGTTGGCTGTGCCAGTTTCCTTGGTCGGTACATTCATGTTTTTTCCGTTGTTTGGCTTCTCTGTGAACACGCTCTCCCTTTTCGGACTTGTGCTCGCCATCGGTCTGGTGGTGGACGACGCCATTGTTGTCGTTGAAGCGGTAGAACGCCACATTGAGGAAGGTCTCACGCCTAAAGCTGCAGCTCTCAAAGCCATGGAAGAAATTTCTGGCCCCGTCGTCGGCATCGCCCTGGTTCTTTCGGCGGTCTTCGTTCCCACGGCCTTCATTCCAGGCATCACCGGACGTCTGTACCAGCAATTCGCCGTGACCATCGCCATTTCCGTGATCCTGTCTGCATTCAACGCGCTCACTCTTAGTCCAGCACTCGCTGCGCTGCTGCTCCGGCCAAGAACGACGAGCGGAGGACTTCTAAAGAGGTTTTTCGGCTGGTTCAACCGTGGTTTTGCCAACGCCACGAATGCATACGTGCGGCTCTGCGGGATTCTCGTCCGCAAGAGTGCGATCGCGCTCATTCTTCTTGTGGTATTCGGCGCAGCGGCTGGTTTCTTTAGCAGCAAGATCCCATCGAGCTTTCTGCCCGACGAGGATCAGGGCTACCTTTACATCAATCTTCAACTGCCGAATGCCGCCTCCCTTCAACGCACCGATGCGGTCGCCAGGAAAATCGAGGATGCGCTCGCCAAAACGCCAGGAGTTCAATACACCACCAGCGTTATTGGGTTCAGCTTGCTCAGTTTCGTGCGTACCAGCTATAACGGATTCTTCTTCGTAACCTTGAAACCATGGGACGAGCGCAAGTCTCGGGCAGAACAATTTCAGGAGATTAAGCAGCGAATCAACCGGGAACTTTCCCAGATCCCGGAAGCCATCGCCTTTTCTTTCTCGCCGCCGGCGATTCCGGGAGTTGGCACCTCCGGCGGATTTACGTTTGCACTCGAGGACCGAGCCGGTAGAGACGTTCAATTTCTCGCTTCCAATCTGCAAACGTTCCTAACCGCGGCACGGAAGCGGCCTGAGATCGCCGGCCTGAGCACCACGTTCTTGCCCAGTGTGCCGCAGCAATTTATCGACGTGGACCGCGACAAAGTCATTAAGCAAGGTGTATCCATCAGCGATGTCTACAAGACAATCCAGGCCTTCATGGGCGGACTGTTCATTAATTACTTCAACCGCTTCGGCCGGCAGTGGCAGGTGTACATCGAGGCCGAAGGCGATTACCGGACCAAGGCTGAGAACGTCGGCCAGTTCTTCGTGCGAAACAATAAGAGCGAGATGGTGCCGCTTTCCGCGCTTACGCGATTCGAACCGCGCCCGGGACCGGAGTTCACCATGCGCTTCAACGAGTATCGCGCCGCGCAAATCAACGGTGCCGCGGCTCCCGGCTACAGCGCTGGACAGGCTATGGCTGCTCTTGAAGAGGTTTTCGCACAAACGATGCCGCGCGAGATGGGCTACGACTATTTGGGAATGTCTTTCCAGGAGAAAAAGGCCCAGCAGGGTGTTCCCGCGTCAGTTGTCTTCGGCTTCTCGCTGTTGTTCGTCTTCCTGATCCTTGCGGCATTGTACGAAAGCTGGTCGCTCCCCTTCAGCGTACTGCTGAGCACGCCGATTGCGGTTTTCGGGGCATTCGCGATTCTCTGGTTGCGCCGTACCGTTCTGTCGGCCTTCCTGCCCAGCTACATGGTGCAAATCGAAAGCGACGTCTATTCGCAAATTGGCCTGGTCATGCTCATCGGCTTGGCTGCCAAGAACGCGATTCTGATCGTCGAGTTCGCGAAAGACGAATACGAACAAGGCAAGCCTCTGGTCGACGCTGCGCTAGAGGGCGCCCGCTTGCGACTCCGGCCGATCTTGATGACTTCGTTTGCTTTTATCCTGGGGGTCGTTCCGTTATGGACGGCGTCCGGTGCGGGGTCAGTTGCCCGGCAGATTATGGGCACCACGGTTATCGGAGGCATGCTTGCCGGGAGCCTGATCGGAGTTTTCTTCATCCCTGTGATTTTCTACGTGGTCGAGAAATGGTCGGGCGCTGGCAAGGAACGCCAGAAAGCTATTTTGCCGCAGAAATCCACTCCGGCCGAGGCCGACTGAGATGAACAAGTTCATAGCCCTGCTGAGCATCGCGCTCCTGACTTCCAGCTGCACGGTTGGCCCAAACTACAAGAAACCTACCGCAACCGTCCCGGTCACCTATCGTGGATTGGCGCCGGAAGAAACGGGGAAAACCGAGTCCGCCTCCATTGGCGATCAAAAATGGTGGGAGGTCTTCCAGGACGAGCAGCTCCGTTCTCTTATTCGGACGGCACTGCAACAGAACTACGATGTGCGTATCGCGGGAGCACGCATTTTAGAGGCGCAAGCACAACTCGGAATCACCCGCGCCGATCAGTTTCCCAGTGTCAGTGGAGGGGGCAGCATAAGCGATCAACGAAGCGCCAGGTCTGCCTTTCTCCCGGCCTTCGAAAGAAGTACAGGGCAGCTGAATGTATCTGCCGGGTGGGAGCTTGATTTCTGGGGGAAATTCCGCCGCGCAACGGAAGCCGCGCGCGCAAATCTATTGGCCAGCGAATGGGCTCGGCAGGAGATCGTTGTTACCCTCGTGAGCGACGTCTCGGCCGGCTATTTCCAGCTTCGCGCGCTAGACCTGGAACTGGAAATTTCCAAACGCACACTGGCTTCACGCCAGGAATCGCTGCGACTGACCCGCATTCTAGCCGATCGCGGGTCCACTTCGATGCTCGATGTGCGCCAAGCCGAACAGTTGGTATTCACCGCAGCCGCAGAAATCCCGGCGCTAGAACAGCAGATTGAGCAGCAAGAGAACTTTATCAGCACTCTGCTGGGGAAAAACCCTGATGCTGTCCCGCGGGGGGAAAAGCTCACAGAGCAGAAGTATCCGCCTGAGGTTCCGCCCGGCTTGCCTTCTTCGTTGCTGGAACACCGACCCGATATCCGTGAGGCTGAACAACAATTGATCGCAGCGAATGCGCAAATTGGAGTGGCCAAAGCGGCCTATTTTCCTCAGATTTCCCTGAGCGGGACCGGTGGATTCCAGAGCGCGGCACTCACAGACTTGCTCAGTGGCCCTGCAGGCACATGGAACTTTGGTGCGTCGCTGGCGCAACCCATCTTCACGGCAGGTAGACTTCGTTCCAACGTTCGCTTCAGCGAAGCTCAGAAGCAGGCCACGCTACTCTTCTACGAACAGACGATTCAAGGCGCGTTCCGCAGCGTGTCCGATGCCTTGATCGCATACCGCAAAACAAGGGAGTTCCGCATCCAGGAAGAACTTCTGTTCCAATCTGCGCAGGACTCGGCGCGCCTTTCCCACATGCGGTACAGCGGCGGCGTCACGGGTTATCTTGAAGTATTGACTAACGAAACCAACGCTTTCTCTGCCGAGCTTGGACTTGTGCAGGCCCAACTCAATGAGCTGCTGGCTTTGGTTCAGCTATATAAAGCCTTGGGTGGCGGTTGGCAGCAATAGCAGTAAAACTGACTAACCGAACTGCGATTCACGACAGCCATCGGGTAGCGACCGCGACGCTAGTTATGGCTGCTGTTCCCTACGGCGTTTTGCGGAGGAATGTTTTGGTTCATGCGGAACAAGTTATTGGGATCGTAACGCATCTTGACGGCTACGAGGCGTTCCCAGCGGTTGCGATAAGCCTCGGGCACTCGGTCAGCTTCGTCGCCGCTCATGAAGTTGACGTAGGCTCCGGGCACCATCGCTGGCCGCAGCCTAGCGAACAAATTGCGTACCCAGGAGATATTGGGGGGATCGTCCTCAGTGTTCTGCCAGTTCCCGAGCAGATTCAGAATGAACGGCGCGCTGCGGTCCCCAAAGGCGGTCTCATCGGCTCCGATGCGCGCGGCGGCGCCACCCAAGTATGCGAGCTCAATTTGACTGATGGAAGAGGGGATGGTGCCAAGCGCATCCACCATAATGTGAATGCTCTGGTCGGTGAAAGATTTGAAATAGCCCGACTTGGTGTAGTAGCGCCGCCCATGGGGGAATTCCGCGTCCGCCATCGTCTGCAATTTGAGGAATGGAATCACTTCTTTCGTTACAACAACAGGATTGCAGAAGGACAGGACGCGATCCACACAGCGACGGCCTTCCTCGAGGTCTCCGGCCCACAGGGCAGCGGCATTTGCGACGGGAAGCCCGCGAACGCGCGAAGGGACGTTCTCCGAGTCCGGAGCGATCGTCAAGGAGAAACCCCAGCGCAAGTTGTCGGGAGATTCCGCCATGAAATCCCGCCACGACTGCAGCGCACGAGGGATGTCATCACCCAGACACATCGCCGTCCCGAACAGAACGGCCGTTAATGGGTGGAGCCTCACCTCGAATTCCGTGACCACGCCAAAGTTTCCGCCGCCGCCGCGCAAAGCCCAAAAGAGGTCAGGATTTTCCGTCGCACTCGAGTGGAGGACGGATCCATCAGCGACCACAAGAGTAAAGCCCTCGACGTTATCGCAGGAGAGACCGTGCAAGCGGTTCAGCCATCCGGTGCCTCCGCCCAGGACCAGTCCTCCTGCGCCGGTATGGGAAACCACGCCGGCGGGAAAGGCAAGCCCGACGGCTTGGGTCGCTGTATCAACGGTACCGAGAAGGCATCCGCCGCTGAATCGCGCGCGGCGATTTGCTTCCTCAACATTTACCTCCCGCATGCGGGTAAGATCGATCACCAAGCCGCCTTCACAAGTGCTGAATCCGGCAAGGCTGTGGCCACCACAGCGGATAGCGGGAAAAATCCCCGCGGCACTCGCCGCTCGGACAACAGCCTGGACATCCTGCACTCCGGCGCAACGGGCGATCAAACCAGGCGTGCGGGCAACCATGCCGTTCCAGATGCGCCGCGCTTCGGAAAATTCGGTGTGGCCGGGACGCAGCAAGTCTCCGCGGAACTGACCGTTTAGTGAAGAGTAGACCTCTTCGATGGTCCCGCTCATTCCTAGCTCTCCTTTGCCGGAACAGCAAAGACGGTGAAACCCTTTGAGTAATCCCTCGCGGCGGACTGCTTAACTCTTCGTGGGCTACTCCCAGAGTTGCTTGATGTTTTCCCACTTCTCCTGTTCCGGATCTGGCGCGGCCGCCGTACACCCTGTCTAAGGCTCCGGCGGAAGACTTTCCGGACTCGCTTCCAACTGAACGGCGGCAGCCGCGGCACCGTGCTGCACTTTCCAATACAAGAGGCTGATGATTGCCAAGAGCCCAGCAAAAGCAGGTACGGAGTATTGCAGTCCCTCCACAAAAAAGGTGCTGCACGCGATCGCCACCAGGATAGCGATGCCCATGATGTTCGCAACGGGAAACAGATGCAGTCTCAGCGGCAAGTCATTCACTTTCGCGCCGATGGAACGGCGGAACCGCAGATGGGCGAGGAGGATGACGATCCAGACGAAGTACATTCCCGCGACTGCCGACCCGTACATCAGCAGAAACGCGTGCTTAGGAGCATAGATGGCAAGAAAAATCGCAACTACCATTCCCAGACTCGAAGCGGCGAGCGCGCGGTGCGGCACGCCATTGACGCTCAAGCGGCCCAGCAACGCTGGAGCAAAGTTTCCCCGGGCCAAAGAAAAAAGCATGCGGGTGGAAAGATAGAGGTTGGTGTTGGCGCTGGACAGCGCGGCGGTGATGACGACGAGGTTCATGATGAACGCAGCATTCGGGATTCCGATGGAAGCGAAGGCGCGCACGAACGGACTTCCCGAGATGCTGCCGTCGCCCGTCTGATTCCAGGGTGTCATGGTCACCATCACGGCAATGGCCAGGACATAGAACAAGATGAGGCGGAACACCATCGTGCGCATGGCGCGCGGGATCGCTTCCGCCGGCCGGCGGGCTTCACCCGCCGTGACGGCCACGACCTCGACTCCCATATAGCTCGCCATCGTCAGCGTGAACGCCAGCCACATGCCGCGAAACCCGTGGGGCAAAAATCCGCCGTAGGCAGTCAGGTTCCGAATGCCCAACGCGGGGCGCGGGGAGAAGCCGGTAATCAAGGCGATTCCGACAAAGATAAAAACAATGATCGCGACAACCTTGATCAGGGAGAACCAATATTCGAACTCTCCAAAATTCCCGACGTGCGCGGCGTTGATGCCGACAACTCCCACGGAAACCACCGCGACCCACAGCCACTGCGGCGTGCTGGGAAACCAGTACTGAAAATAAATGGCGACCGCCGTGACTTCTGCGCCGATGGCGATGATTTGAATTAGTCCGTAGGTGGCGCGAACGGTGAAACCCGACCAGCGATTCAGATAGCGCTCGGCATAAATGCCGAAAGAGTCCGCGACAGGATGGACAACCGCCATCTCCGCCAGCGAGTACGCCATGATCAGCGCGAGAACCGCCCCCAGGAGATAAGTGAGAATAACGGAAGGCCCCGCGAGACTGATGGTGACATTGCTTCCCAAGAACAGGCCGACACCGATGGCCCCGCCGATAGCAATCATGGAGAGTTGACGCTCGGTTAATTTGCGCTGCAAATGCTGGGTCGGCTGCGCCGTATCGGGAGGTTTTTCACCACCAGGCGAAGCACTCGTGATCGTCATCCTGGCCTTACCGCCTTTCGCCCCGTATGCTTAACCTCAGACTCTATGCTGAGAGAGCATAGTTAGCCGATCAATTGCCTGCGATTTCTTGCAACTCTTTCAGAAACAATCGAATTTCTTCCTGAGTGTTGTAATGCACCAAGGAAGCTCTTACGGCGCCGGTATCGGGCGAAAGCCGAAGCCGTTTCATGAGTCTGGGCGAATACATATGGCCATCGCGCACCGCAATGCCCTTCTCGGCCAGCCGCGTCGTGAGCAGGGCGGGTGGAATGTTTTTGAGATTGAAGCAGACCGTGGGCACACGCAGGTGAATAGCCTGTGAATCCTGTATTCCGTACACGGTCGCGCCTCTAATCGAACGCAATCCCTGTAATAACGCCGCGGAAAGTGTCGTTTCGTAATCACGGATCGTTTCCATGGCGCTGACCAAGCGCTTGCGCCGGGAACTCGAAGCCTCGTTCCCGTTAGAAAAACCACCGAGCTCGGCCAGGTATTCCACGGCCGCCCTCATTCCGGCGACGTTTTCGTACACAAAAGTTCCCACTTCGATCTTGAGAGGCGGAACATTCGGGATAAAGTCCTCCCGGAAGGTACGGAGCGCGTCGAGGGCGGCGCGGCGACCCCAGAGAAACCCCATGTGCGGAGCAAAGATTTTGTAACCAGAACATACGAGGTAATCGCAGCCCCATTCCTGAACATCAATGGGACCGTGGGGCGCGTAGTGCACGCAATCAAGGAAGACCTCTGCACCTACGGCATGAGCTCTCTTTGCCACGCCGGCAACGTCAATGATCGTGCCGAGGGCGTTCGACGTGGCCGTGCAGGCGACGAGACGCGTTTTCGCAGAAAGAAGCGGCTCGAGGTCGGCGAAGTGCAGATTGCCATCGTCGCGGACTTTCCACCAGCGAATGACCGCGCCCTCTTGCTCCAGAGCCATCCAGGTCGCAATGTTGGCCTCATGGTCAAGGTCGCTGACGATGATCTCCCGGCGGTCTCCAAATTTTGGACTGAGCGCCAGGCTCACCAAGCGAATGAAGGAGGTCGCATTCATGCCGAAGGCCACCTCGTCAGCTTCGGCGGCATTCAGGAACGTGGCAACCACTTCCCGGGCGTGGGCGATTTCCGCATCTACCTCCCTGCTTTCGCGGTAGCGCCCGCCGCGCTGCACGTTGCGGCAGAGCAGATGGTCGTTGATCGCATCAAAAACTTTTTGCGGAATTTGCGCGCCGGCCGCATTGTCGAAAAACACGGAACTTCCGCTGCGATTCAACGCAGGAAACATCCGCCGCAGACGGTTCACCGGAAATTCAGCCATCACGCCCTTTCTCACCATTCGGCCTCCAGCGCAGAGGATACAAAACTTTGAGCCTCGATGGTTTCTGCATGCGCCCCAAAGTATACGTGGCGAAGCCTGAGTGGCAGTAGCCGCACTCCCGTGCGCGAAGCGGCCGTTCGGCTTCAACAGGACCATCTTCTCAAGATCATCCCGAATCGCGGTTACTTCATCACCAAGATTTCGGTGTAGGACTTGATGGACTTATACGATTACCGCGCGGCTGAGTGTGCCTGCGTAGAACTCGCGGCCATGAAAGGCATGAACCTCGCCCTCCTGGAGCGCTTGGAGGCTCTGGCTCACACGGAATACGGGGTTAACGACAGAGAGAGTTACGAAAATTTTATTTCGAAGGACACGGATTTCCACCTCGGCATCGCCCAGCTCGCGAGGAATCACTTGTTGCTGCAAGCTGTCGAAGCCGCGCGCATTAGTGGTGATGTTCGGCAGACTCAATCGCCGAACCTGGCCGCGGCACGAGCTTTCGCTTTTGTCGTTTCTTCTTCCCGATTCTTCGGCGGCGCGATCGTTTCGAGGGAATGAATGAGTTGTGCCGAGATTCGAGCGATCTCATCGATGGCAGCAACGAACGAAGCTTCATTCGCCTTCGACGGCTTGTTGAACCCCGTGATTTTTCGCACGAACTGGAGAGAGGCCGCGCGCACCTCTTCGGGGGTGACGAGCGGATCAAAATTGAAAAGGGGTTTAATGTTCCTGCACATTTCTTCTTACACCTCCCGTTTGAGTAAAGAGTGTCTGTCGCGCGGCCAATCACGTCCAGAGTTGTTCTTTGTTACGACCTGCCAGCCGACTTACCCAGCTTGGAAGATGCGAGGCGCTGGCGGGCATAACCGCACCAGGGGCTTGCGGGGTCAAGGTCTACATACGCTTGCCAGTGCCGCCGTGCTTCGTTTTGCGCACCCAGCTTCTCACAAACGAAAGCCAGGTTGTAGTGGGCATCGGGATACTCAGGATCCAGCCGGACAGCGTCGCGGAGGTGCAACCGTGCTGCTTCGAGTCTGCCGACTTCTTCGAGAACGCTGCCTAAATTGAAATGGGCCAAAGCATTCTCGGGATCGACTTGCAAAGCACGCATGAAATATTCGGCCGCTTTTTTCAGGTTTCCTTCCTCGTAGCAAAGCGTTCCGCAATTGAGCAAAGCATCGACTTTCTGTGGATCAATGCTCAAAGCATGCTCGTACGCTTCGATCGCTTGCGCCCTGGTGTTTTCTTCGGCGTCATATTCGAGCGCGGTGGCCAGCCACTCATCGGCATTAGGTCCAGCCATGACGCGCACTCGTTCGCGAAGTTCCCTGGTCTCAAAGTTCAATGCGAACTGCCCTGAGAGGGGCTCGAGGCGTGCGCCACCGCGTTCGACGATCACCGTTCCTCCGTCGGAGAGCACTCGCAACTCCGAAAGCGGAGCCTCCGCGTGCGCAAGTTTTTCGCGGAGGGCGGCAAGCGCCCGCCGCAGGCGGTTCGCCGGCACGCCGTTTTCGACGAGCTGCTTTACCGTGCGAAGGCCAATCAGGTCGCGAAAATCGTAGAAGCGGTTTCCCTGCTCTTTTCGGGGAGAAACGAGGCGTAAGCGGTCCCAGTAATCCAGCTGCTTCGCGGTCAGACCTAAAATGCGCTGGACATGTTCTGTGCTAAATCCGTCCGTCGCACCCATGTTGAAATTAACCGGTGGCCTTCTTTCCTGCCCTCTTCTGTACGGATGATATTGGTTGCACCGCTCGAGCTGGAGGCTTCTTGCCGGCTGGCACTGAAGCTTCGGCCGCCGCGGTGGACGCAGCCGGCGTTTGCTTTTCCGCAAGGCTCTTCTTGAGGGCTTCCATCAAATCAATCACGGGAGCCATATGCGGGTGCGCTACCTCAGTCACTTCCTGGCCTTTGAGCTTGGCAGCGATCATCGTGCGAACATTTTCTTGATACTCGTCCCGGTATTTCTGTGGCTCGAAAGGAGCCGCAAGACTTTCAATGAGTTGCCGCGCCAGCTTCTTTTCCTGCTCTTTCACTTCGATCTTGTCGGTCGGAACGGATTCGGCCGCGCGTATCTCATTGGAATAGAACATCGTGTGCAGCGTCATGCCCTTGGTCCCTGGCCGGACAATCACGATGTGTTCACGCTGATGCATGGTGAGCTTGGCGATGGCTCCGTAACCGGATTCTTCCATGGCCTTCATGAGCAGTTGATATGCCTTCAGCCCGGCGTCCTCCGGCGCAACATAGTATGAGGCGTCGAAGTAGAGTGGATCCATCTCATTCAGCTTCACGAACTCCAGAATCTCCATGACGCGCGCCGAGGAAGGCTCGATCTTGTCGAGTTCGTCTTCGTTGAAAAGCACGTACTGATCCTTTTCGTATTCGTAGCCCTTCACAATTTCGGATCGTTCCACGTTGCGGTTACAGTGGGGACAGAACAAGGGCTGCTTGAGGCGCGAATGGCACTCTTTGTGGAGCTGGTTGAAACTGATCCGTTCACCGCGAGCCGCCGTAGTCATGCGGACGGGCATGGAAATCAGCCCAAAGGTAAGGTGGCCTTTCCAGACGGTCGTGGCCATTAGAGGACTCCTTCGCTAAATAGCCCGGAGATTGCGAACGAGTCTCTAAGGTTAGCGGGCCGCCGGGGGAGAAGCAAGATGAAAGGGTGGCAGGTTATGTTCATTTTGCAAACTGAGCCTTCAGAGGTGGACCCCCTCCCCGCGAAGCGCCCCGACCGGATCGGGGCAGGCGCCGCGCGCGAGGTAAGCAGCGCCCCCCTCCCCCTGGTTTTTTGTAAGTCTTGATTCTAGTCAGCTTAAAGCGGGATTCTGCCCTTGACGCAAGGTAAACCAAGGCGTAATCTCCCGCTTAACGTCGAATCCTTAAGCGTATGGAGATGTTTATGTCTCACTTGCTGTCTTGTCTGCCGTTGCCCGCACCCGGCACTCTCACCGTCATTCTTGCACTTCTTGCGGCGGTAATCTCCATGCCGCCCATTTCTGAGCGCATGAAGAAACCATGGTTAAGAGCCGCAGCTATTTTTATGTTTTGCTTGATAGCTGCTGCGGAGATAGCAATTATTCAGCACGCAGATACAATGACCACAGCCGAGCGGAAGCAACAAAACGTAGACCACCTGAAAGAGCTTGCCAAACAGGAAGCCCAGTTCCGAGACCAAATGGCGTTTCTGATTGGGTTCAAGGAATCCGTGGTGGGTGGACTGAATGAGGTAAGTGCAAAATTGAAAATCGCAAAGGCTGCTGCGCCGAATCGTAAGTCAGTGAAAGTTTCTGTCCTTGAACTGGCTAAAGACATTCTTACTTTCGTGCGTGATAAAGACCAAGAGATGCGCAATCTTTTCTCAATCAACAGAGGAACCGAACAAGAAACAAGAGAACAAATGGAGCGGGAATTCAATGAGACGAATGCAAAGATAGAGAAGTTTCAAGCTGACAACCTTGTGGAATACCGCGTCAGATTTTCGGGTAGGGTCAAAAACGTCACGGATGACCTAATAGCGCAGACCGACGAAAAAGAAAAGGCTCTGTTTTTTCAAAATAAATGCCTGTACGCGATGAATCTCTACCTTGCCCACGATTGCGCTATTGGACTGTCTGCGATGGCCGAAAAATTACCTTAAGCCGCATCTTGTACTTTTGCGGTTAGGTCTTTGAATTCGAGGTTTGGCGATTGAATCATTTTGGTCAGCGTGTCACGGAAAAGATAGGGGTTCTTACGATTGTTGAATCGGAAGCACATCTCATCTAGATAGGCCGGGAGATGCTTTGCAGAGACTTTATGCCACGTGCCCACAATACCGCGCTTGAGCAGCGAGAAAGCCGATTCCACAGTATTTGTGTGAATGTCCCCATGCGCATAGTGCTTCGAGTGATTGATGGTCTTATGGAGGTTTTTCTGCATCTTATCGAGAGCCCACGGGTAGATTTGGGATTCATCGGTCATAATCACTTCCACGTGGCCGCCGATGTTGGCATTGATAATCTCGCGGACGGTGGCAGACTTCGCGTCTTTAGCGCGGATCAACCGCAAGTCTCCGTTGCGCTGCCGAATCCCAATAACAACCTGTTTGTCGCTCTTTGGACGCCATCTGCGGGCCTTGCCGCCAACGTAGGTCTCATCAATCTCGACCGTGCCACCGAGCTTCTTGGGGGCAGTCTCAAGCATTGCGGCACGTATGCGATGGCAGAGGTACCAAGATGTTCGGTAGGTTGTCTTGAGCATCCGTTGCATTTGAAGTGCAGAGATTCCCTTTTTCGATTCGCACAGAATGTAGGTCGCAAGAAACCATTTATGGAGCGGCAGGTGCGTATCATGGAAGATAGTTCCTGCCGTTGCGGAGAATTGATAGCGGCATGAGTCACAGTCAAATTGATTCCGAGCAACGATGCGCGAGATTTTGTCCGACTTGCAGGCGGGGCAGCGCACGCCTTGAGGCCAGCGCATATTCTCGATGGCCTTTCGGCAGTTCTCATCATCGCCGAATTGCTCAATCAGCTTGCACAAATCCATTTGTTCTCTCATTGAGGCACCATGCGAAAGAAAGTTAAGAAAGAGCCGAAGGACATGACTACGGATGAGCTTGCTCGGCACGTGTTCCACCCTAAAGTGCTCAAGGCGGCCAAGAAACACATTGCGAGGTTGAATGCGAAGCCCACGAAGAAAGACTAGCAAAAAGCTAGCCCTGTGTCAAGGGCATAATCACGCTTAAAGTCTCTTGGAATGAACACTTGCAGAAGTGCGGATTCTAAAGGAGTTATGGGCGCGGTATGTTTGTAAGAAAGTAACTGGGGAGGGCCTGTTGATTTTGAAGGAGTTAGAAGGACCGCTTGGCGGGCGCGCATAGATTGAGGCACGCGCTGTGCCCAAATCGCAAAGTCATTATACCATGTGGTTACGTATTGTCAAGGGAATTATAAGTCGTTTGCTTGCCGCGGGATGGGGAACGTGGGTTTGGGATTGGCGTGAGGATGAGAGAAAGTTAAGGCCCGCACCCTTAGAACCCGCCGGAGTTCTGTGCTCCACCCGCCCCCCCGAATCGGAAGATTCCAACCTGATCGGAAACCGCCGCCCTATTTGTTGATGCCTTCTTTGGCTTCGAGGCGCTCCAGGAGCGGCTCCAAGAAAGGATTGTTCGTATCCGACACCACGCTAGGCTTGTGCAACTAAATGAATATAAACGGCTTAGATACTGATAAGCAGTATATACTTGCACTTACACAGCACAATTGACTTGTATTCGCACGGCATAATATACTTGCGTTTGCGCGACACAATTGACTTGTAGACGCACAGCGGCATATACTTGTGTTTGCCCGCCACAATAAACTTGTAATGACCTATGAAGCATGGGAGGTTTCATGCCTTCACCAAACGAAAAACTGGCGGAATCCCTCGACGCGCTCAAGGAACTCCAGCAGGGCAACCGACGTGTGTTCCGTTCCGACGACCTAAGCCGGGTTCACCGCGAGCGCCTGGTGGAGAACGGCTTCCTGCAAGAAGTCATGAAGGGTTGGCTGATCTCTTCAAGTCCCGACTCAGAGGCCGACGAGAGTACCCCCTGGCATGCGTCGTTCTGGGAATTCTGCGCACGCTACTGCGACGAACGCTTTGGCGAACAATGGCACCTGTCGCCGGAGCAATCCCTTTTCTTGCACGGCGAGAGAACGGTGATCCCAGATCAACTAGTGGTGCACAGTCCGAAAGCCACGAATAACGATACCAAGCTTCTGTTCGGCACAACGCTTTACGATCTGAAAGTTGCTGAGATGCCCGAAACCGCGGCTCTCCTGACCAGGGACGGATTGCGTCTGTTTTCGCCGGCGGCGGCGTTGGTACGCGTGCCGGAATCATTTTTTCAGATGTATCCCGTAGAGACGCAAGTGGTAATGGCGAGCCTTGGCGACGCTTCGGACGTGCTTCGATTTCTCCTGAACGGCGGGCATTCCGCGAAAGCCGGTTATCTTGCCAAAGCCTTCCGCCAAACCGGGCGCGCGGACCTGGCGGACGAGATTCTCCGCGCGATGAAGGGCGCCGGATACGATGTGCGAGAGAGCAGTCCATTTGAAGCCAGACATATATTCGCCAGGCTTGGCCGTCCCGCCGCTCCGATTGTGGGCCGCATTGAGATGCTTTGGGAATCGATGCGTGGCAAGGTCCTCGCGGTGTTCCCGAAAGCGCCGGGACTTCCTACAGACAAGGAAGCATATCTTCGCTTCGTCGATGACATCTATCGGACCGATGCCTACCACTCATTGTCCATTGAAGGCTACTCAGTCACGCCTGCCCTGGTTGAGAGAGTGCGGCAGGGCGGGTGGGACCCCGAGCATGACCCTGGTGATCGCAGAAACCGCGACGCCCTCGCGGCGCGGGGATACTGGCAAGCGTTCCAGCTCGTGAAAAAAGGAGTAGAGAAAGTGATCGCCGGTGAGAACGCCACCGCACTCGTGCGTGCTGTGCACAACGACTGGTATCGCGAATTGTTCCAACCCTCCGTCACAGCCGGCCTGCTCGAAGCAGGGGTATTGGCCGGATATCGAAACATACCCGTGTACCTGCGCGGGTCGCGCTACGTTCCACCGAAGTGGGAGGCGGTGCGGGACGCCATGCCGGCGTTCTTCGACCTTCTGGAAAAAGAACCCGAGCCTGCGGTGCGCGCGGTGGTGGGACACTGGCTTTTCGGTTATATCCACCCGTACCCGGATGGGAACGGCCGCATGGCGCGCTTTCTAATGAATATCATGCTGGCTTCGGGCGGCTATCCCTGGACGGTGATTCGCATCAGGGATCGCAAGTCTTATCTAAGCGCCCTGGACCGCGCCAGCATCGAACTGGACATCCATCCGTTCGCAACCTTTATCGACCACCGCGTGCAATGGCGCCTTGAGCGGCACGACCTGACATTTCCTGCGCCAATGGAAAGTCTCGTTTTCGGGCGAGACCTTGTCCTTTTCTACGGGCAAGATGGCGAGGCGGTCGTGCGGTGCGTCATCAGCGGGGAAGCCCTGGACAATCACTTCCATGCAGACGGTAAGGGCAAACTGGAAGTATTCCGAGCGAACCGCCAGGCCATCGAGGAGGAGGTACGGCGGAAATATCTTGCTGGCGACACCGAAGTGGATGGGTCTATTCTCATTCGCTTGGACGATCTGCCTGAGCGACCATTAGCGCCTTCGCGCGAGGCTCGCGACTCGTAGTACCCAACCGAACACTCATCTGCCCTTCAACCAATTCTGATTTTGGGTCCCGGCGTAATTCCAAAATCGCCAAATAGACTACTAGCTAAGGGAAATACAATGTAAGCGGGGATAAGGCGGAATGAGACGCCGGGACTGGCCTGCCTGCGGCAGGCCATTGGGAAGGGCGTGGGTTAGAATGCACGGATGGGGAAATTAGAGGAGTACCTGCGCAAACGCCGGTTCGACCGGACGCCGGAGCCGTCCGGGGAGGCCGAACCCGCCGCCGGCAAGGTCCAGGATAAGCCCTCCCCGGCCGTCAAACGCACACGCCTGCCGAAGCCGAAACTGCCACAGCTGGAAGTGCGTCCCGGAGCCGAACATGGCGACACGTTCGTGGTTCAGAAGCACCGGGCAACGCGGCTGCACTACGATTTCCGGCTGGCGATCGATGGGACGCTGAAGTCTTGGGCCGTACCCAAGGGACCTTCCCAGAGCCACGCCGACAAGCGGCTGGCGGTGCACGTCGAAGATCATCCACTGGACTACGCCAACTTCGAAGGGAAAATTCCTGAAGGCAATTATGGCGCCGGAACGGTCATGGTATGGGACCGCGGAACTTTTCATTTGGAGGGCGACTCGGGTACCGGGAATCTTCGTCGTCCCGCAAACCCATCCGAGACGCAAGAGACGCGATTCCCACCGAGAGCCCAAGAAGCGGGCCTCAACGCGCTGAAGCAATTGGAAAAGGGAGAAATCAAGTTCAGCTTGAACGGGGAGAAATTGCGAGGCAGCTTCGTTTTGGTCAAGCTGAAGCAAAGTGAAAAAGGCAACGAATGGTTGATGATAAAGCACAAGGACGCCGCCGAAGATCCCAAGTGGAATATCGACGAGCACGACGGTTCCGTCCTCACAGGACGCAGCATAGAAGAGATTAAGGAAGAACTGCCGCCCAAACGCCGGGCAATCCCAATTCAGCCATCCGAGCTGCAAGGTGTAAACAAGAGCGCCATGCCGTCTCGCGTGGAGCCCATGCTGGCGACGCTTACGGACCGCCCTTTTTCGGATCCCAACTGGCTCTTTGAAATCAAGTGGGACGGCGTGCGCGCGCTGGCGCGAATTGAAAATCGCGCCTTCACGCTGCGCTCGCGCAGCAGCATTGACTTCACGCAACGCTATCCCGAACTGGCCTCTCTTCCCGATGCACTGGCCGCCCGCCAGGCAATTCTTGATGGAGAAATCGTCGCGCTGGACACGCAAGGTCGCGGCGACTTCGAACGCTTGCAAGAACGCATGCACGTGCGCGCCCCCGCCGAGAACTTGGTCGCAAAGATGCCCGTCGTATATTTCGCCTTCGATCTTCTCTACTGCGACGGATACGACCTTCGCGGCGCTCCTCTCCTCGAGCGCAAACAGCTCTTGCAGCGCCTGCTTTTCACGTCGGAACGGTTTCGTTATGCCGATCATCAGGTGGAACACGGAAAGGAGTTGTTCGAGTTGGCTAGAGAGACCGGCTTGGAAGGGATCGTTGCGAAGCGGGCTGACAGCACGTACGTTTCCGATCGCAGCGCGTACTGGATGAAGCTGAAAATTACCAAGACAGTCGACGCGGTGATCGGTGGCTGGACTGAAGCTCGCACCGCTGCTCTTCCCTTTGGCTCGCTGCTGTTGGGCTTGTATGAAGGCAAGAAGCTTCGCTTCATCGGGCACGTTGGCAGTGGATTTGACGCGAAAAAACTGCAAGACCTTAGCAGCAGGTTGAAGGAGCTGGCGGCTTCCGCTTGCCCGTTTGACGCCGTGCCCGAAACCAACGAAAAGCCATCCTGGGTAACACCTGCCCTGGTCGCGCGCGTCAAATTCAGCGGATGGACTCAGGAACACTCTTTGCGCCACCCTGTTTTCCTCGCGCTGCGCGAGGACGCGCATCCCACGGATTGCCAATGGGAAAACGAAGTTGCCGCCCCTGAACCTGCCGCCGCGCCGGCCGTAGTTCGCGCGCCCGAGGTCGTTGGCCGCGTGCTCAATACAACGGCCCAGATCGAAAACGAATTGTTCAAGGGGCGCTCAGAAAACGTCACCATCGAACTTGACGGCAAACGGCTGCGCTTTAGCAATCTGAACAAAGTCTATTTTCCAGAGTCAGGCCACACAAAACGGAATCTGCTGGCCTATTACTACCGCATGGCTGACTTCATTTTGCCTTTTCTCCGCGATCGGGCTTTGGTTTTACGGCGCTATCCCGACGGAATCAAGGGCCAGGCTTTTTTTCAAAAAGATTTGCGGGAAGGCGTGCCGGAGTGGTTTACGACCGTTCCGATTGATTCGGGAAAAAAAGGCGAAGCAATCAACTACGCAACCGCCAACGATCGCGCTTCCCTTCTCTTTTTGACCGGCCTCGGGTGCATCGATCACAATCCGTGGTCCAATCGTTATGACGATTTCGATCATCCTGACTATTTCTTTTTTGATTTAGATCCCTCGGATGGCACGGAATTCTCTGTCGTCGTCACCATCGCTCAAGCGCTTCATAAAAAGTTGGAAGAATTGCGGTTGGCAAGCTTCCTGAAGACTTCGGGCGCCACAGGAATGCACATCTATATTCCGGTCGAGCCGGTCTACACGTACGAGCAGTTGCGGACCTTCGGCGAGATTATCGCGCGGACAGTGACTGCCGAGCACCCCAATCTGGTCACCAGCGAGCGCATTGTTGCCAAGCGGCCAGCGGGCCGCGTGTTGATCGACGTGCAGCAAAACGCTCACGGGCGCCCGCTGGCTGCCGCGTATTCCGTGCGCGCCTTTCCGCAAGCGCCGGTTTCCGCTCCCCTCTTGCCCCGGGAATTGCGTCCCGGCTTGCGCCCCGAAACATTGAACATTAAGACGGTCTTCGCCCGCCTAAAAGAAAAGGGTGATCTCTGGGCCGATTTCTGGAAGCGGCGACAAAGGCTGGAACAAGCCATCGAACTTCTGAGCGACCGTATGCCGGCGAGAACGAAGCCATCGAGTACAAGAGAGAAGATCACTTGATCGCAAAGCGGGCACGGGCCTTTGGCTTTTCCGAGCGTGGCGGCTGTGATTAAATGCCAGGGTAAAGAGGTGCATCATTCCTAGCGCAGGCAGGCTTCTTGTGGGGACTTCCGGATACTCCTACAAAGAGTGGAAAGGGAGTTTTTATCCCGAGAAGCTGCCCGACAAGGAGATGCTGAGCTTTTACGCCAAGCAATTCTCGACGGTCGAAATCAACTACACCTTCTATCACATGCCCACGGAGACGGCGCTCCTGAACTGGACGAAGGGCGTCCGCGCAGGGTTTCGCTTCGCCCTAAAGGCAAACCAGCAAATCACGCACATTCAAAGGCTCCGCGGGTGCGAGAGCACTCTGAAACGTTTCCTGGAAGTCGCCAGTGTACTGAACGATGGCGACCACCTTGGCCCGGTGCTTGTCCAGCTTCCGCCCACGTTCAAGTTCGATCGTCCACTGCTGGAAGACTTTCTTGCTCTTCGCCCGCCCGCTTTCGCTTTCGCGTTTGAGGTACGTCACCCATCTTGGTACACCGAAGAAACGTACGCCGTTCTTCGCAAGCACGAGACAGCGCTGTGCCTCTCTGAGACCGAAAAACAAACACCCCCTGACGTGCTCACGACCGGCTTCACCTACGCCCGCCTGCGCCTTGAAAACTACACTCCGAAGCAACTGACAGCCTGGAGAAAACGCTTCGACGCCTGGCTTGGCCAGGGCATCGATGTCTATGCCTATTGCAAACACGAAGATGCCGGCAAAGCGCCAGCCTATGCTCGCCAGCTGCTAGGAAAAGCAAACTAAAAGCATTCCCTTCGGGGCCGTCACTAATTGCGCTCGCGGAAAAATCTGCCGGCTGCGGGAGCGCTAGCTTCGGAATCGCTATCGACGGCGTCCCACGCTTTGCGCGTAAGCGGCTGGATGGATTCCAATTTTTTCTGTGCGAGCGATTTGTTCACCGCTGGAAACTCCCTCGCCACGAATGCGTCGAACTCCGCGGCCACATCTTCCAACTCTTTTTTCAGCGAATCGATGCGCGCGACCTGATAATCCGTCGGACGGCCATCGTAATTCAGCAGATCGCCATACAGTCCGGTCGTCTTTTCGCGAATGTGTTCTTCGCCAGTGATGGCTCCTCCCTCCTTCGTCGCGACGATCTTCTTGCGCATTTCATCGACTCTCTGCGCAAGATTTTGCAGACGCTTGCCGAATGCTTCGTCGCCCTTCAGCTTTCCGGCGCGGTCCATGAGTGCATCGTGCACGCCGTTGATGCGGTCGACATCGAAGCTCATGTCATCGAGCAGATTGTAGGCGCGCATCGCCGCGTCAAATTCCATTTTGCGGTCTTCCAGCGTGAATTTGGCGCGGGGATCGAGCCCGACAACAAGCTGCGTCGTGTAGTTCTCTTTGCCGCGCGTCATCTTTACGGTGTAGGTGCCGGGCAAAACCCTGGGGCCCTGGGCGGCTTCGAACGCAGCGCTGGCCGCGGGGGGAACATGCGGCGCCTTGAGCCGCATGGGCCATTCCACGCGGCTGATCCCGCGGCGGCTGTTCGGAGGAAGCGTGTCCACCAGTTTGCCTTGCGAGTCGAAAATCTCGAATTTCATCTTTCCAAAAATGTGACGCTTCTTCTGGAAGTAGGTAATCAAAGCTGCGTCCGGGGGGTTCGCGCCCGTGAAGACCGCGCTTCCCTCCGACCAGCCGCCATTCGCGTTCAGCCGCTGCTGCGCGGGCTTGCCCTGAAGGAAAATTGCGTCTTGCGCCATGACCTCGGGAGTTAGTTTGCGCAGAGGCGTGACGTCGTCCACGATCCAGATGCCGCGGCCGTGTGTTGCAAGGACCAGATCGGATTCGCGCGGATGGACGACGATGTCCCGAACGGCCACGTCGGGAAACTCGTGACCTTTGTATTGTGCCCAGTGTTTGCCGCCATCGAGTGAAATCCACAAGCCGAATTCGGTCCCCAGGAACAGCAGGTTCGGAGCAACAGTGTCTTCTTTGATGACGTGCGCGTAACCTCGCACACCACTGTCGGCCGCAACGACCGGCGTCCAGGTCTTGCCGTAGTCGGCAGTCTTGTAGACGTGAGGTTCCATATCTCCAAACGTGTGGCGATCGAACGCCGCATATGCCGTCGCACCGTCATACAGGCTGGCCTCAACCCAGGAAACCCAGGAGGACTTCGGAAGATCGGGCACATTGCCGGCCATGTTGGTCCACGTCTTCCCGCCGTCGCGAGTGAGTTGCAGATTCCCGTCATCCGTACCAGCCCAAATAGCTTGGCTATCGCGCGGCGACTCGCTGACGGAGTAGATCGTCGTATGCATCTCGGCGTAAGAATTGTCCACGGTGACGCCGCCGGATTCCTCTTGCTTCTGCTTTTCCGGATCGTTGGTGGTGAGATCGGGCGAGATGCGATCCCAGGATTGGCCGTGATCTCGCGAACGGAAAAGGAATTGTGCGCCAATGTAAAGCGTGCCTTTCTCGCTGGGGCTCATGTGGATCGGTGTGTTCCAGTTGAAGCGCAGCTTCCCTTCTCCGTAGTTGGGTTGCGGCTTGATGGCCCGCCCCTCGAGTGTGATGCGGTTCACACGGCCGATATAACCGCCTTGCGCTTCGGCGTAAACGTAGTTCGGATCGGAAGGATCCGGGAAGACCCAGAAGCCATCTCCAACAAAGAGATTTTCCCAGCGGCCGTTTGTAATTCCGCCCGGATATTGTGAGTCGCCCATCCAAACACTATTGTCCTGCAATCCGCCAAACACGTGATACGGATCGGCGAGGTCTACACTCACGTGATAAAACTGTGAAATCGGAAGGTTATTGCCCTTCCACCACGTGTTCCCGCCATCGTAGGAATACCAAACGCCTCCATCATCCCCCGCGATCAGATGATCGGTATTGTCGGGATCCACCCACACGTCGTGAAAATCGCCGTGAGCGCCGTTCGAAATTCCGCTGAAACTTCTGCCTCCATCCTCGCTCACAATCAGGGCGAGGTCCGGCTTGTACAGTTTGTTTTCGTTCTTGGGATCTATAATCAAATTGGCGAAGTAAAAGGGCCGCCAGACCATCCAATTGCTGCGGTCGCGCTCCTCCCAGGTCTTACCGCCATCCTCGGAGCGAAAGAGCGCGCTGCGCGTCGATTCGATCATGGCGTAAACGACGTTCGGCTTCGATGGTGCGATGGTGACCGCAATGCGCCCCCAGGGTTTTGCGGGAAGGCTCTTGGCGCTTTTTTCATCGAGTTCTTTCCAGCTCGCTCCACCGTCTGTGGTTTGGAAAAAGCCGCTGCCACTGGACGCGGCGGAATTCTCTCCGCCGGATCGGAACGTCCAGCCCTTCCGGCGGAAATCCCACATGGCCGCGAAAAGAACCTTGCTGTCTTGCGAATTCATGGAAATCATCGAGCAGCCGGTCGAGAGGTTCGCGCCTTTTAGAATCCTGGTCCAAGTCCTGCCGCCATCGGTGGTCTTGTAAACACCGCGTTCTTCGCTGTCGCTCCAGAGTTTTCCAGGCACGCAGGCGTAAACGGTATTCTTGTCCTTCGCGTCGATCAGAATCTTCGAGATTCTTTCGGAGTCCCTCAACCCCATGTTCGCCCAGCTATCGCCACCGTCCGTGGACTTGTAGATGCCGTTGCCGATGGAAACGCTGTTGCGCGTCCACGCTTCGCCCGTGCCCACCCAGATCGTTTTTGGCGACTGCGGATCGATGGCGATGGCACCGATGGATTGCGCAGATTCCTTGTCGAAAACGGGCTTGTAGGTCGTCCCGCCGTTGATGGACTTCCACACGCCGCCGCTCGCCGCTCCGATGTAGACGGTGAGCCGGCCGTCTTCTTTTACGGCGGCGATTGCGGCCACGCGGCCGCTCATGGCGGCGGAGCCGATGTTTCGCGCCTCAAGGCCGGAGATCGTGTCGGAATCGAATTTGGCCTCTTGGGCGGGCGCTGAGACAGCAAGAAGCGTGGCAATGAGTACCGTCACCACAGCGGCGAAACAGCGGATTGATTTGCGCATATCGGCGGATTCCTCAGCGATAAAGTAGCAACGAACTCGGTTCGGTGGAAAACGATGCATGGAAATTCGTCAGCCAAAAATCACTTTCCGGCCGGCCGTGTCTTTGTCTCGGCTTTAGAAACTGGCATCGAGAAATGCGCGTCCTCCATGGGAACATTCAGCTCGATTTTTTTTACTGAAATCTGCGTTCGCGACGTGTCGCCCTTCTGCGCCTTCTCGACGGCGAAGGCGTAGTAGATGCCATTCACTTGTTCGTAGTCGCCATAGTAGAGTTCAGACTCTTGCAGGCCGCCGCGAATGGTAGTCTGAATTTCGAGTTTCAGTTCGAGGAACGAATCGGCATCGAGATAATAGTAACGAACGTCTCCGTTCTTCATGTTGAGTTTGACCTTGAAACAATCCGTGCCCTCCACCGAGTCGTGCCCCAGGAGCTCGGCTCGGTGACCTTTTTCCTTGTAGTCCACGAGCGGCCCGTCGAGATCGGCGTCAACCACGAGGCTTTTCATATCGTCCTGCGACATCAGCTCGGGATCTTTGCGCCCACCAAAGGGAGAAACCTGCCATCCGGTTTTGCCATCGTAGGCCTGCACTTGGGCCAGGCCTTGGACGATGAGTTCTTCTCGAACCTTGTCGGCGCGTTTGTTCTCCTGACGATAATCGGCGCGAAACGACTCTTGGTTGACCTTCCCCGTAGTGCGGATGCTGCGGACCGATTTCAGCTTGTCGAGTCCGCCGCGCGCTTGGATGTTCTTGCCGATAACCTCATCGACGCTTTGTGCCCTGGCGCTCAGCGAAAAGACCGCAATGGCCACAAAAACTGGAAAAGAAATACGGAAAATCCAGGAGAACTCCCTGATGGGAGTCAGCCAAGACTCTATTTTCATGCGCTCCCCCAAGCACAACGGTAAGAGACGTTTCACCAAATGAAAGGGACCAACACGGCGAGCCTTTTCTTTCTCAGACGAATCCAGGCGCACTTTGTTAGCAGATTTTTGACCAACTGCCAAGAGGTTTCAAGAACCACGCGCTGAGCAGAACTCCTCGGCGCTTCGTGAATGGACATCCAACGTCTCCGCGCTTAGGAGCACGTGGCGACACCCGGATGGACGTTGCCAATTCCGTGGCAAACACTATACAGTCTTGCTATGGTCCGTGAAGGCGCATTGCTGAACCGGAGCATGTGGAAAACGATCAATTCGTGAATGGCCGAAGAAGAACCTTTCATGTCTCAGGACTACCTGCTCAAAACCGAACCCTCTGAGTATTCCTTCGCCGATCTTCAGCACGACACGGCGACAATATGGGATGGCGTCTCGAATCCCGTGGCGGTAAGGAATCTGCGGGAAATGAAACCCGGCGCGCGGCTGATCATCTACGAAACGGGAGACAACAAGAGCGCTGTCGGAACCGCGACAGTTGTTTCCGTGGATGCTTCCGATCCCAAAAACCCGCAAGTCAAAATCAAAGCCGGAAAGCCTCTGACGAGGCAGATATCGTTAGCACAAATTAAAGCCAGCAAACTCTTCGCCGATTCGCCTCTCGTACGAATGGGCAGGCTTTCTGTCGTTCCGCTGACGCCTGCCCAGCACAAATTTTTGACCGACGGCTAATCATGCGAGGGGCGCGAGAAAACTCGACCGCGTCATGCGTGCTCCGCGCGCCCGGTGACCCGCGAGAGTCTTTATTTGACATGGGCCGGCAAATTGGCATAAGGATGGTGGATCGTAAGAACCAGGAGGAATGAAATGAGGCTTGCAGGAATCATAGTAGTGGCTCTGTTGGTGGGAGCGGCAGGGGCTGGGATCTTTGCGATGCGTGCAGGAGACAAAGCGCCCGATGTGGGGTCGGCCGCCCCGGACTTCACGCTGAACTCTCAGGAGAATAAGGCCGTCAGTCTCCACGATTTCAAGGGCAAGTGGGTGGTGCTGTACTTCTACCCGAAAGATTTCACCAAGGGTTGCACGATCGAAGCGCACAATTTCCAGCGGGACCTCGCTCAGTACGAGGCCAAAAATGCCGTGATCCTCGGCGTGAGCGTACAGGATGAAAATTCCCACCAGGAGTTCTGCACCAAGGAAGGCTTGCACTTCAAGCTGCTGGCTGACACGAAGAAGGAAGTCTCTTCGACCTATGGTTCCGTTATTCCCGTGGTCGGCCTCTCGAAACGTCATACCTTCTTGATCGATCCGCAAGGAGTGATTCGCAAAGTGTATCTGGACGTTGAGCCGGCAAACCACAGCGAAGAGCTCTTGGCAGCGCTAACGGAATTCCAGAAAAATTAGGCTTTGCAAAATCTGCATGCGCCGGGCCACTTGGCCCTTGTCCTAGGAGGATGAAGTCATGGTTCGTCGTCGCCATCCTCATCCACGGCTGGCCTGTTTGCCGGGGCCAGGTTCGCGTCAATCGGCGCCAGATTTGCTTTCTTCAACAACGTATTGAGGTTTGGAATCTCGTCCTGGCGGAGCTTCGTCCAACGGCTAAGGAGAGATTCGAGGGCGTCCCCGAGTTCTTTGTAAACGGCCGCGGCCTGCGTGGTGGGAGCGGCATCGGCAGAGTCGGCTACGGTCAATATCGCCCCGAAGTGTTGGTTGAGCGTGGATAGATTTTCAGGTTGTTTTCCCCTGGGCGGGACGCCGAAGAAACTGCGTTCTGCGCCCCCTTCGAGCTCGGCCGCTTGCTTGTCGAGTGCCGCGATAGCGTTTTCCAGTGCGCCCTTCCCCGCTTTCGCTGCGCGATCCTTCAACTGCGCTCGCACCGACTGCACGTGTTGAAGAGTTTCATAACTCTCGTTCATCCCTTCGACCGCGCCGCTCTGCATTTCAAATTGCTTGGCGAGATCGGCCAGCGACGCCGTGATGCGCGGATCCATTTTCACAGCCAGCGGTTGCGCATAGCTCTTGTCATCCACGGTGAGCTTGACGGTGTAGCTGCCGGGCAGGGCCCAGGAGCCGAGCGGCAGGTTCGGCGTGTCGTGGTAGATCGCGGAGATGGGATATTCGTGGCCGAGTGAATCGGGCGGCGGGTAGTGAAGATCCCAGACGAAGCGGTGCATTCCCGCCGCGGCAGAAAGAATCTGTGTGGGGCGGACCCAGTACATCGGAATGGGATGTTTCGGAGCGATTTCTTCCAGAGGTTCTGCTTTGTCCGTGCTGGTATAACGCCGGACAAGATGATTCTGCGCATCGAAAATCTCGAGCCGCACAGTACTGCTCGCTGTTGAAGCCAGGTAGTAATCGAGAATGGCGCCGTCAGGCGGATTTTTTCCGGCGGGAATTTCCGGCGGAAGCGGCGTGTCCGTGTTGCGGTTCCAGCGGAAGCGAACGGCCTCCTGTGGCGCGAAAAGTGTGACGGGTGCCCTGGCAACATCGGCGGAGAGTTGGCGCAGAGGCGTGATGTCATCAAGGATCCAGAACGACCGGCCATGAGTGCCGACAATGAGGTCATCGCCGTGGATGGCGAGGTCTCGCATAGACGTGTGCGGAAGATTGAGCTGGAGCGGCTGCCAGTTTTCGCCATCATCAAAGGACACGTAAACCGATGTCTCCGTGCCGGCAAAAAGAAGTCCCTTGCGAACGGGATCTTCGCGCACAGCATTAACCGGTGCGTTATCGGCAATGCCCATCGTGATTTCCCGCCAGGACTTGCCGAAGTCACGCGTGCGGTAAATGTGCGGGTGCAGGTCGTCGAGCCGGAAACGGTTAATTGCGGCATACGCTGTGCCCGCATCGAAGTGCGAAGCTTCGATGATCGAAACTTTGCTCCACGGCGTGAGCTGCGGTGGAGTGACGTTTTGCCAGCTCTTGCCGAGGTCGCGGGTGATGTGGACGAGGCCGTCGTCAGTGCCCGCCCAAATCGTATTTGCTTCCTTGAACGAGGGCGCGAGGGCGTAGATGACGCCGCGATGTTTGCCCTTCTCCGGATCGCTGGCAGCGAAGACACCAAGATTAGCGGGGATCTCATACGATTCGCGGGTGAGATCCGGGCTGATGACCTGCCAGCTATTTCCCCGGTCCGTGGACTTGAAGAGGACGTTGGCGGCGAAGAAGAGCATGTGCGGCTCGAGCGGTGAAAAAACAACGGGCAGCGTGCGCGCGTAGCGATACTCGCCGCGGCGAATCGGCTCCGGCGTAACTTGTGCGACCTCTCCGATATCCTGCTTGGTCCGCGTAAGCCACGCGCCGTAAAGTATGTTCGGGTCGAGAGGATCGACCGCGATATAGCCGTACTCGAATACGCCGACGGAATGCCACTCGCGGAAGGTAATCTCGCCGTAATCGCTGCGGCTGAGCGTGCCGGCGGAACCGCTCTCCTGCTGCGCGCCGTAAACCCAGTACGGAAAACGATTGTCGGTAGTGACATGATAGAACTGCGCGGTTGGCTGGTTGTACCAGGAGCTCCACGTCGCGCCGCCATTGACGCTGATGACCGCTCCCTGGTCGCTCGATAGCGCGATAATCTGCGGATTTTCGGTGCTCAGCCAGATGCGCTGGTAGTCGTCGCCACCGGGCGCGCCTTTGAATCCAACGAAAGTCTTGCCACCATCGATGGATTTCCACGTCGTCGTGTTGGCGACATAGAGGACGTCCGGATTGTCGGTTGCCACGGTAATGCCCATCGCGCCGGGGCCGCGTCCGCCGATGCGATGGTCGCTGTTGAGTTGCTGCCAAGATTCTCCAGCATCGTCGGAGCGGTAGACGCCGGCGTTTTTCTTGGCCTCGACGGAGGCGTAGAGGCGAGCGGGCTGGCTGTGCGAGACGGCGATGCCGATGCGGCCGAGTTCGTCGGCGGCGGCGGGCAGACCTTTCGTCAGCTGCTTCCAAGCATTGCCCCCGTCCGTGGATTTGAAAAGGCCGCTGCCAGCGCTGATGAAAGATTCGCCGCTGCGAATCTCCCACGGAGCGACGCGGGCGACCCAAAGAACCGCGTAAATGGTTTGCGAGTTCGTAGGATCGAAGGCGAGATCGGCGGCGCCGGTATTCTCATCTTTGTAAAGAATTTTCTGGAAGGATTGGCCGCCATCGGTGGAACGGAACACTCCGCGCTCGGCATTCGGCCCGTAGGGATGACCTTCCACGGCGACGAAGACGCGATTCGGATCTTTGGGGTCAACGAGAATGGCCGTGATCTGCTGCGCGTCGCGCAGGCCGAGATGCGCCCAAGTCTTGCCAGCGTCCGTGGATTTGTAAACGCCATCGCCGGTGGACAGATCAGGCCGCTGGAGACCTTCGCCGCTCCCGACGTACAGAATATTGGGATCCGACGGCGCGACAGCAATCGCACCGACCGAGCCGGACGGTTGATCGTCAAAAATCGGATTCCACGTATTGCCGAAGTCGGTCGTCTTCCAGACGCCGCCATTGACGGCGGCCATGTAGAAGACATTTGGCTGATGCGGAACGCCGGTGATGGCGACGGTGCGGCCGCCGCGGAACGGACCGATGCAGCGCCAGCGCATCTCGGAATAGAGCCTCTGGTCAAATTGCCGCCCGAGTTTCTGGTCGAGTTGCTGGCCGACCGCGGGAATACTAGACGTGAGGACGGCGACGAGTTCGAAGATGAGCCACTTACGCGCCGCACTGAATCGCGTCTTGCTTCCCATTGGACACCTCCCCGAAATGGAGGAGGATACTCTGTCTGCTGGAATGGAGCAATGCAACGCACAGCCATTGCTCGGCTGCGCTCGGGATGACCACAAGGAAAAAAATTCCGGCAAGATGCGGGCTTTAGATAGGCGTTAGATAGGATCCCTAGAAAAAAAGCGCCTACGGGATGATAACCAACCTGGGGCGATGTGGGTCCTGGCGCTGCCAGGCGTCTTCGATCTCGGTGAGGGGAACTCGCTCGGTGTCGATGCGGAGTTCGCCGCTGGCGGCACGGGCCATGACTTGTTGAAAGGCGTCGGCGAGGATGTCGCCCGGTGGAAGGCCCCCGGTCCCTAGAATCCGCAGGGGGATGCTGCGCAGCACGGCGGCGGAGAGCGAGATCGTCGGCCCGGCGCTTTCACCAACTTGCACGAGACGCGCTTCCGTTGCCGCGGCGGCAAAGTCCGAGCGCGTGAGGGCGGCGAGGAGCGCTTCGGTGGGTCGGCCCCAGAGGTAGTCAATGATAACGTGGAATCCGGTAGCCCCTGCTTCGCGCGCATAAGCAATGGTGAGGTCCTGACCCGGCTCATCGAGGCGGATGACAGCGTCTGCGCCCAGGTCTTGCAAGGTACGCAAGGCTTGTTCGTTGCGTCCTGCCGCGACGACCCTGCGAGCGCCGAGGAGCTTGGCGATCTTCACGGCAAGTTTTCCAGTGGTTCCGGTCGCGCCGAGGATCAGGACGGTTTCTCCGGGGGCCAGCTTGGCGCACCAGGTGAGCGAAAGCCAGGCAGAGACACCGGGGTTGGGTAAGGCTGCGGCGGTGACGTCGTCGACGCCGTCGGGGATCGGGAAACACCGTGCTCGAGGCACCACCGTACGCTCCGCCATCGCGCCGTAGGGACGCCGGGGCCCGCCAAAAAACACCCGTGCGCCACCGTCGAGAAGCCCGACCCCGTCCACACCGCACACAACGGGCAGTTCGCGAGGGCTGGCATAGTGGGAGCCGCTGGCCATTTGTTTATCGACGGGCTTCAGCGAAGCGGCGCGAACTTGAACGATCACCTCGCCCTCGCCCGCGATGGGCTCGGGGAACTGCTCGAAGCGTGGAGGCTTCCCAAGGGCGTGAAGTACGGCGGCGTTCATCAAAGGCTCCCCTCTAGGGGGCTTTGGCGGCGACGATGCCGATGTTGGCGATGTTGTCGCCTTTTTTCATGGAAGGGACGGCGCAGATGTGAAGAACGATGCCGGAGATAGGGGAGCGAGCTTCAAAGAGGATTTTGCCGACGTAGTCGGTCACGTATCCGAGATTCATCCCTTCTTGGACGTAGGTGCCGCGTTTTACCAGCGGATAAAAGATGCCTGTTTCCGGGCTGCTGAGGTCAGAGATGCTCTGAATCCAGACCGGATGCTCGATGGAGCGCGGCTCACCCGGGAACATCTTCAGATAGCGCATGACGCTGAGAGTACCCTGCGCGAGGAGCGCAACGTCGTCAGTCTCGGCAGTACCGGCGTACCCCGCCTCTACCGTGACGGCCGGCTTCCCGCGCATCACGGCGGTGTTGTCGAGATATTTGGTGGCGTTGAGGTCCTTGGGACGATCGTCGGAGATGATAATGTGGTCAAGGCCAAAGGCGAGGGCCATATCCTTCGAAACGGCGTCCTGCTTGGCGTTGCCACTGAGAACCCAATAGGCATAAGGACGAAGGCTTTCGTCGAGGTCGCCGCCATGGAAGTCGATAAGGTAGTCGCAGCGGTCGACAACTTCCTTGGTGATAAGGAAGGAGGCGCGCTCGGTCTGCGTGCCATCTTTCTTGCCAGGATAAAAGCGGTTCATGCTTTTCTTGTCGACCGGGTTGATGTGCGGAACTTTCTGTTCGAACGAGGGGAGATTGACGAGCGGAAGGATGATGACCGTGCCGGTGAGCTGGGATGGATCGAGATCAAGGATGAGCGTTTCGAGGGCGATGATGGATGCGTATTCGGTGCCGTGCGCGCCGGAGACGAGAGCCAGAACCAGGCCGGGCTTGACGCCGTTGAAAACGACGACAGGGATATTTGTTCCTGGATCGACGCCCGCGGGAACTTCGAGGAGGCCCGTCGCTTTCTGGCCGGGCGCGGCGGAAGCGGTGCCGACGGTGAAACGGAATTGTGCGTGAAGCGTGGACGAGGATGTCGCAAGAAACATCAAGGCAAGAAGAAAGCGCGTGTACGGCATGATGCACCTCCAGAGAATTCGTCCGCTCCTGCTCCTCATTCTCCCGATTTCGGGGCCGGTGCCGGCTGCGCGGGTGGAGTTGCCGGAGTCGACTCGCCTTTGACGAAGTGGGCATACCACGCAAGGTAGCGCTCGAGGCGGTCCTTGATGTGCGATGGCGTCGTGAAGCCGTGATATTCGCCCGGGTAAACGACGAACTCGGTGGTGCGGCCGAGGCGCTTCAAGGCCTGGTAGAGCTGCTCGGAATTGATGATGGGGACGTTCCAGTCAATCTCGCCTCCCATGATCAGGGTTGGGGTGGTGATGTTGGCGACCTTGTTGAAAGGTGAAAGCCTTTCATAGAGCGCGCGGTTTTCCCAGGGCAGGCCTAGCTCGAGCTCCCAAAGTTTTTGATAGTGGTCGTGGCCGTAGTTCGCGACGTAGAGGACCTCGCTCGCTCCGGTGATGGCGGCCTTGAAGCGTGTGGTCTGCGTAATGATGAAGTTCGTGGAGATTCCGCCGTAGGACCAGCCGCCGACGCCGAGCTTATCGGGATCAGCGATACCCTGCGCGAGGGTATAGTCCACCATGGCCATATCGTCCTGATAGTCCTTGTTTCCCCAGTCGGCAAAGATGGCCTCGCAGAATTTCTGGCCGTAGCCGGAAGAGCCCCGCGGGTTTGGCAAGAGGACCGCATAACCATTGGCAGCGAAAAGCTGCGCGAGATGGTCGAAGGAGGCGGTGTATTGGCCGACGGGACCACCGTGGGGACGCAGCAGTGTGGGGACTTTCTTCCCGGCTGTGTAATCGGCAGGCTTGTAAAGATAACCGGCGACGGAAGTCCCGTCCTTGCTCTTGAAGTGGACATATTCGGGCTGAGATAAGCGGAGCTGCGATATCAGCGCGTCGTTCGTTTTGGTCAGGCGAGTGAGCTCACTGCCTGAGTGGAAGTAGATCTCCTCGGGACGATCGGACATCCCGATCTGCGCGGCAACGGAGCCGTCTTTGCCGAGCGAATAGGACCCCACACTGAGGCGACCGCCGATGGGACGGGTGATTTCTCCTCCCGTGACCCCGATGCGGCAGAGATTCACTGTCCCGTCATCCTCGGCGAGGAAATAAATCGAGCGGCCATCGGCTGAAAAGCGCGGTCGGCGCACACTGCGGTCGAATGCCAGCGTCAGAACCTTCTCCTCGCCGCCGATGGAGGGGGCGATGGCCAGATGATGGGTGGCGTAGTCGATGGCTTTGACGTCGGTTTGGCTGACGAAGGCGATCCACTTCCCGTCCGGTGACCAAGCGGGCGAGCGGTCGGCGCCAAGATTCGTGGTGATTTGAGTGGGGTGGGCGCCTTTATCGGTGTTGTTTGCGGCGATGACCCAAATGTCAGTGTTGAAATTACGGTCGGGGTCGGGAGTGCTGCGATTGCTGGTGAACGCCAGAGATTTGCCGTCAGGCGACCAGGCGGGCTCATTGTCGTCGTAGTCGCCGGAAGTGACTTGGGTGAGGCTTTTCGTTGCGACGTCGAAGATATAGAGATGCGTGCGGCGGCGATCCAGATAGCCGACGGTGTCTTCTTTGAACTGGAGTCTGTCAATCACGAAGGGAGGCGGGGTTTTCGGCTTCGGGGCTGGCTTGTCTTTGTCCTTCTCTTTAGCAGCCTCGACATCCTCGGGCTTGGGATCCTGGAGGACTAGGACGAGGCGCGTGCTATCAGGCGACCATTCGAAGTCGTTGACGCCCTGGGGCGTTTCAGTGAGGCGTACCCCTTCTCCCCCGAGGCGGTTCAACAGCCACACCTGGCTCTTGCCAGCGTTGCGGGAGGAGAGGAAGGCGAGATATTTGCCGTCGGGGCTCCAGCGTGGATGCGAGGAGGAAACACCTTCGGCGGTCATGGGGATGGCATCGCCGCCGTGGGTTGAGACCATCCAGAGGCGTTGCTCGTTCTTGTCTTCCTTGAGCGTCTTGGTTCGCACTGTGTAGGCCACCCACTGGCCATCGGGGCTCAGCTCCGGCTGGGCAACGTCGTGGATCTGGAAATAGTCGTCAATCGTGATGGCGCGCGGAGGAATGGGAACCGTGACGGAAGCCGGCTTCGCGCTGTATTCCTGGGCGCGGGCAGGCGTGGAGAGAACCAAGGCAGACAGAGCAAGTGCCAGCAATGATGTGCGTCGCATGCGGATTACACCTCGAAATAAAAATGGAGTCCCAACCGGAGGCGTAGTGTAGCAGAGAGACCAACCTGAAATGGATGGAAAAAGCGTGAGAGGGTTTGCGCAAGCGGCGCTGCGCAGGAAGCGTGAAGCGTTGGCCTATTCGTAACGCAAGGCCGTCAAGGGATCGAGTCTGGACGCGCGATAAGCAGGCAAAAAGCTTGCCAGCGCTGCGACGGCGGACAAGGTGACAACCGCCATCACAAGGGTGAGCGGGTCGCGAGGCTTTAATCCGAAGAGCAGTGATTTGGCGGCCTGCGCCGCTCCAAGGGCCAGGCCAGTGCCAATCACCAAGCCTGCGACCGTGAGCACTACCGCTTCGCGCAGAATCATCCTCACGACGTCCGCGCGCTTCGCCCCAACCGCCATGCGGATTCCAATTTCCCTAGTTCGCTGCACCACCATGTAGGAAATGACTCCGTAGAGTCCGATGGCTGCAAGCAACGCTGCCAGGAATCCAAAGAAGCCTGAAAGCGTGGCCATCAATTGGTCTTGCAAGAGCGAGTCGTGAATCTGTGTCTTGAAGACCTTAAATTCGAGGTCGATGCCCGGATTCAGATCGCCAATCGTTTGTTTGAGAGAGGCCATCAGACTGGTGACGGGCAGAGACGACTTGATCAAAATTTGGTCATCGGGCCTGGGTTTTTCCTGTTGCGGCGCCGGGAAATACATAAATGGCAAAAATTCCTCGTGCATGTCCTGGAACTTATTATCCCCGGTCACTCCAACAATCTCATAAAGAGGCCGGGGCTTTCCTGGCGGTTCATGTATACGGAACCTCTTGCCAAGAGGATCTGCGCCTTTAAGAATCTTGCGCACAAAGGCTTGGTTCACGATGGCCACCTTCACCGAGGTCGCCGTGTCCCGGTCGTTGAAGTCCCGCCCGGCGATGAGCGGCGTCCGGATGGTCTGAAAATAACCCGGGCCAAGATAATTGATCCACGCCCAACCTGCGTCGTTATCGGAACCCTCAGTGATGACGTCATCATTCCAGGTTTCCCCGCCAAACGGAACGAGCATCGCGGCGGCTGCGGATTCCACGCCCGGGATGCTGCGGACGTGCTTCACGATCTCACGCTTGTATTCTGTGTAGCGCTCTTCAGGGAGCTGTAATCGTTTGAAATCGACGCTGGTAATGAGGATTCCGTTCTGCTGGAAACCGACATTGAGTGTCACCAAGTTGCGCAAACTCCGGGCAAAAAGCAACGCACCCATCAGCAGCACGACGGAAAGTCCCACTTGCGCGACGACAAGAATGCGGCGGAGACTAAAACGCTCGCGGCCTCCTGTCATTCCCCGGCTCCCGGACTGCAGCAACATAGCGGGCTCGGCGCGGGTGGCACGCACCGCGGGAGCCAGCCCGAACAAAACGGTGGTGAGTACCGCGAGAGAGGTCGTAAACGCCAGGACGCGCCAATCCATCGCGAGATCGAGGAAAATTTGATTGTCCGAAGTGCTGATGTACGCTACCAGGATACGGCTCACAGCAAACGCCAGAAACGTTCCGCAAGCCGCCCCCGCCGCTGCGAGCAGTATGCTTTCCGAAAGCAACTCGCGAATCATGCGCCCGCGTGAGGCTCCCAGAGCCATCCGGATAATGATTTGTCTTTCCTTCGCCCCTGCCCGCGCCAGCATCAAGTTCGCCAGGTTGGCGCATGCAATCAGCAAGACCAGGCCGGAAATTCCCAGCAACAGCCACAGCGGCGTCTCGGAGTCCTCGCGTAATCGCGAAAATCCAGTGCCGGCGGGAAAGGCTCCAAGCTTGTACGCCAGGTACTTCTTCACTCCCTCGGCGTCATAGAAGGGCGGAATGGTCTCCTGCAAGATAGCAGGAGTGACCGCATTGATTTGCGCGTTGGCGCGTGCCATTGTCCACCCGGGTTTCAACCTTCCGATGGCGGCAAGCCACCAGGCATGGCGGATGGTTAGCCGATTGTTTCGAGGGCTGAGGATTGGCTCCGCGCAGATCGGCACCGCCACATCAAACGTGTCTCCGATGGAGATGCCATTGAAACCGGGGGGAGTAACTCCGAGAACTTCAAAGGAGTTGCCATCTAGCGTGAGTCGTTTCCCCACAACCGATGGGTCGCCGCCAAGATTGCGTTGCCAGAATGCGAAGCTGATGTTCGCTCCGCCGGTACCGCAGCCCGGCTGGTCATCCGCTGGGCCAAGCAGCCGTCCGCGAACCGGCTCAACGCCTAGCACGTGGAAAAAACTGCCACTGACCTGGATAGCCTTGGCGTATCGCACCTCGCCACCCGTCGCGAGATTGAAGCGGCGGTCACTCCATGTCGCGATCTCGGCGAACCCCTCCTGACGTTTACGGATCTCCTCCCACATCGCGAATGTCAGCTGAGAGTATTGGCTGGAGAATTGGCCGGAGCCCCAGTGGCGGTCGGCAATCCTCACAGTCCCCAGCTCCTGGGGGTTTTTCACAGGAATAGTGCGCAGCCGGATCGCGTCGATGAGCTCGAAGATGGCGGTGTTGGCGCCGATTCCCAACGCGAGAGTCAAAACCGCTACGATGGTAAATCCTGGACTGAGGCGAAGCAGCCGCAGAGCGTAGCGAAGGTTTTGCCAGAATGAGGCCATTTCAACTCCTTGGCAGTATCAGACGATCCAGAAGAGGCGATGTCACGCCGTAAGCTAAGATTCTTGTTCTGGCGGAGAGTTGAAATTCGATTGGATGCAGTAAGGGCAAGTTAATTCCCCTGCTTCCATAACATTAGTCAGTCGAACTAGTTTTTGGTTCAGGCCTAGCGGGGGTCGAATCGCCTTTCACGTAGTGACCGTACCAGGCCAGGTAGCGCTCGAGGCGGTCCTTAATGTGGGTCGGCACAGTGAACTCGTGGTACTCGCCGGGGTAGACGACGAGTTCGGTGGTGCGGCCGAGGCGCTTCAGGGCCTGGTACATTTGCTCGCCGCCAAGGATAGGAACATTCCAGTCGATCTCGCCGCCCATGAAGAGCGTAGGCGTGGTGATATTGGCGACCTTGTAGAAGGGCGAGAGTTTGTCCCACAGAGCTCTGTTTTCCCACGGTAGGCCCAGCTCGGTTTCATAGTCTCTCTGGTATTGGTCATGGCCGTACAACGACGCATTCAAGGCCTCGCCCGCGCCGGAGATAGCGGCTTTGAAGCGCGTGGTCTGCGCGATGATGAAGTCGGTGGAGATGCCGCCGTACGACCAGCCGCCGACGCCGAGCTTTTCGGGGTCGGCGATTCCCTGTTCGATCGCGTAATCGACCATGGCCATGTCGTCTTGGAAGTCCTTGTTGCCCCAATCGGCAAAGATCGCCTGGGCGTATTTTTGGCCGTAGCCGGTCGAGCCTCGGGGATTGGGATACAACACGACGTAGCCATTGGCGGCGAGGAGCTGGGCGAGGTGATCGAATTCGGCGTAGTAGGCCCAGACGGGACCTCCGTGGGGACGCAGGATTGTGGGGTATTTCTTGCCGGACGTGTACTCGAGGGGTTTGTAGAGGTAGCCGGAAGCGATTGTGCCGTCTTTGCTTTTGAAATGGACGTATTCGCCGGGGGAAACCTTTAACTGAGCCATCAGTGCGTCATTGGTGTGAGTAAGTCGGGTCAGCTTGCCCCCCGGAAGGGCGTAGATCTCGTCGGGGCGCTCGAGGGTAGCGATGCGCGCGGTGATTTCGCCGGTCTTAGCAAGTGAGTAGGCGTAGACCATGAGGCGACCCCCGATAAGGTGGGTGATTTCTCCCCCAGTTGAAGCGATGCGGCAAAGGTTTTGGGTGCCGTCGTCGTCCGCGATGAAATAGATCGACTTGCCGTCGGGAGAAAAATGAGGAGCGCTCACGTTGCGGTCAAAGGCTAGAGTGAGGACCTTGGCTTCGCCACCGGAAGCTAGCGCAATTGCCAGATGGTGGGTGGCGTACTGGAACAGCTTGGGGTCAAGCTGAGTGACATAAGCGACCCACTTCCCGTCGGGCGACCAGGCTGGTGAGCGATCCTCCCCTGGATTGGTTGTGACCTGAGTAAGGTGCGCGCCCCTATCCGAATTATCGGCGGAAACGACCCAGATATCGGAGTTGTAAGTGTGGTCGGGATCAGGTGTGGAACGGTTGCTGGAGAATGCCAGCAGCTTGCTGTCGGGAGACCACGCGGGCTCGGAGTCGTCATAGTCGCCAGAAGTGACTTGGGTGAGGGTCTTGGCGGCGAGGTCGAAGATATAAAGATGGGTGCGGCGGCGGTCGAGATAACCGACTTCGTCTTCTTTGAATTGCAGGCGATCTATAACCCAGGGCTTCTGTGTCTTGGGCTTCTTTTCTTTTTCGACGCCGGCTTGCTCGCCTTTGTCCTTGTCCTTCACAGCTTCGAGCTCCTCGGGAGAGGGGTCGCGGAGAAGCAGCACAAGGCGGTGACTGTCTGGGGACCAGGCGAAGTCATCAACGCTCTGAGGAGTGTCGGTCAGGCGCTGGGCCTCCCCACCTAGGCGGTTGAGAAGCCAGACCTGGGTCTTGCCCTCGTTTCGGGCGGAAAGAAAAGCGAGGTACTTGCCGTCGGGGCTCCAGCGCGGATGCGAGGAAGAAACCCCTTCGGCAGACATCGACGTAGGCTCGCCGCCGGATATCGGGACCACCCAGATGCGTTCTTCGTTCTTGTCGTCCTTGAGGAGCGGCGTTTTGACGGTGTAGGCGACCCACTGGCCCTCCGGGCTCAGTTGCGGGTCGCTGACCTCGCGGATTTGGAAGTAGTCGTCAATCGTGACGGCCCGCAGCGCCGCCGGAGGCGTCTGCGCGCGAGTGACGTGCGATAGGACTAGAACCGCACCGAGAAGGAACAGCCGAGCAGCAAGCTTCATGAAGAAGACTCCTCCAGAGAGATTAGGGCCGAAACAAACGGCGGAGTGTAGCACAAGCCTCCGTGGAGGACGGCACAAAGGCAAATCCCCCGCGGCCTCCCGTTTTGACGTGCAACGCCACGGTTGGACAGTGCGGAAGGACCGGTGGGAGCGCGGAAAAAATTTTCGCTCGGATGCATTATTCCCTTGCATGCAGGGATGAACCCTGTATTCTTCGCATGCGAACTCGCTTCACCGCCGCGGCGAGAGGGAAGTTCGCTCGAGGAGGACGAGAGTAAAAATTGAGCACGTTATCGTTGCCCGCCGAAATTCCTTCCCACGCAATTTCCACAGCGAAAAAAAGATTCGCAAAGCTAACGCTCTGGCCGCTTGTGGCGGCGACGTTCTTCATGGTGTCCGGTGGCACGTACGGCACGGAGGAGATCGTGCACGGCGCCGGTTACGGGCGCGGAATTCTGATTCTGCTGTTTTTGCCCGTTCTGTGGAGTTTGCCGACAGCGTTCATGATCGGCGAGCTATCGAGCGCGCTGCCCGCGGAAGGCGGATACTACGCATGGGTGCGCCGCGGTCTGGGGAATTTCTGGGGTTTTCAGGAAGCGTGGCTTTCGCTGGCGGCCAGCATTTTTGACATGGCGATTTACCCGACGCTCTTTGTTTTCTACTTGAAGCAAATGTCTCCGTGGTTTGGCGATGGGAATCACGCGGTGCTGACAGGTCTCTTCGTGGTGGTAACCTGCGCGGCATTGAACATCGCGGGCATTCGAGTTGTGGGCATCACGTCGCTCTGGCTGTTCTTCCTTCTATCGGCGCCGTTCGCGCTGATGGTGGTGATGGCGCCGTTCAGGGTGGGTGTGTTTTCGGCTCCCCACTCGGCCGCAGCTTCTACCAGCCTGGGCTTGCTTGGCGGAGTGCTGGTGGCCATGTGGAACTACATGGGCTGGGACAACGCCTCGACGATCGCTCAAGAAGTGGAGCGGCCGCAGCGGACCTATCCGAGAGCGATGCTTGCGGCGGTGGTGCTGGTTTCGCTCACCTACGTTCTGCCGTTCTTCGCGGTTTATTTCACCGGGGTGCCGGCTTCCACGTTCGGGAGCGATGGCGCGTGGGCGGAGGTCGCGGGGTTGGTAGGCGGGAAGGTACTCGGCTTCGAGTGGCTGCGCTTCCTGATCGTACTCGGCGGGATGATGAGCGCGTTCGGGATGTTCAACGCTCTGGTGATGAGCTATTCCCGGCTGCCGCTGGCAATGGCGAGGGATGGAATGCTCCCGAAAGTATTCGCCAGGTTGAACTCGAAGACGCAAGCGCCCTGGGTGGCGATCGTTGTGTGCGCCTCCTGCTGGGCAATGTGCCTGGGGCTGGGCTTCAAACGGCTCATCACGCTGGACATCATGCTCTACGGCGCCAGCCTGATGCTGGAATTCGTGACGCTGGTGGTGCTGCGCATCCGCGAACCGCAGCTGAAGCGGGAATTCCGTGTCCCGGGGGGCTTGCCCGGCGCGGTACTGGCGGGAGTTTTCCCGGGTTTGCTGCTCCTATTGGCGCTTATCGAGAGCGGGAATGAAACCGTGCTCGGGCTGAACGGACTGACGTTTGGCATGTTGATTATCGTGGCCGGCTTCGTGGTGTACTCTGCCACGAAAAAACTGCGGCCGCAGATACAGCCAGTCATCATCGAGGACGCCGAAACAGCGTAGAAAGATTTCACATCAATTCAAATTCCCTGCCGCCCGGTTCGCACAAGCCGGGCGGTTGCGTTTTGCGAGAGGATGTTTTTTTTCCTGGGTTCAAGGCAATTCCTGCGGCGTGAATTGGCGTAGAGTTTTGATATGCTGCTCGATGTGCAAATCACTCTGCGGAGCGTGGTCTTTCTTCTTGGCGGGCTCCTGCCCTTTGTCCTTGGCGGAGCGGCTCTGGAATCTTTCTCGCCAGCCCGCGCGCAGACGCAACCAGCGACACAGGCGCCGGTGTCACAGTCTACGCAAGCTCAACCCGGAATTGTTCCTCCGGTGGCAGGGCAAACGCAGCGCGGAGGACTGAGCGTGGTGGTGCTGGACCCGGCGCACGGCGGCACCGATCCCGGAGCCCGCGGCGCGGGCGGAATGCGCGAGAGCGATCTCGTGTTGGAATTTTCCGATCAAGCGCGGAGAGCGCTGGAGGCGCAGGGCTTCCGGGTGCGGCAGACGCGGCAGGGGAACGATGACCCTTCGTTGGACGACCGCTCGGCGATGGCGAATGCGCAGCGCGGCACGGTGTTCGTGACGCTGCATATTTCTTCGACGGGGCTGCCGGGGACGGTGCGCGTTTACACCATGACGGATTTTCCGGCGGCGGCCGGCACAACGGGAATGATTACATGGGATCGGGCGCAAGCGCCATTTCTGGATTTGAGCCGGAAGTTGGGCGACATCGTGCAAGGGCAGCTCTCGCAGAGCTTTAAAGGATCGCCGAGCAGCGCGCAGGCCGCGGCGGTGCGGCAACTGCGTACGACGGCGGCGCCAGCGATTGCGGTCGAGGTGTCGAGCGTGACGGTGGAAGATCGCGCGGACCTGGTGCGTATGGCCCCTGGCGTTGCCGATGCGATCGCGCGCGGCATAGCGGCATTTCGGCCGATCTATGAAGCTTCACCCGCCGCGAGCGCGCTGCCGTGACGCCGCGGTGGCGAACGCGGCTGCTCGTCGGGCTGGCGCTGGCGGTAGTGGCCGCGGCGATCTATTTTCCGATTTTGCGCCGGCGGGTGCAGCGCGCCGCGCGATTGCAGCAGCAGAGCGAAGAACAGGCAAGGCGGGAATTAACCCTGACGCTGCCAGCCAATCCCGGGCAGCCACGCGTGAAGACGAAACTCTTCTGGGCTTCGAGCACGGAGGACGGTGTGTTGGTGCCGACGACGGTCGATCTTCCGCTCTCCGATGATCCCGTGCTGCGGGCCAAGCAGGTGCTCAATACGCTGCTCGCCGGGCCGGTGGACACGGAGTTGCGGACGTTGCCGCCCGATGCTGCGTTGCTGGAATTTTATTTGTTGCCGGACGGCACAGCCATCGCCGATTTTTCCGAGGCGCTTGCGACATCCACTCCCTCGGGCATTCAGAGCGAGCAGTTAGCCGTGGACTCCATTGCGCGAACTCTGGAAGCCGATGTTCCGCAGGTGCAGCGGATGAAGATTCTGATTCATGGGCAGGAGATGGAAACGCTGGCGGGACATTTGGATTTGATGGGAACTTTCGTAGTCAATACGAAACCTTCGCAAGCGCCAGAAAAGCCGGCACAAACTCCGGCACCGACACCTGCACCATCGGGAAAGTTGACACCCGGGAGCGCGCCCGGCAAACTGGCGCAGCCCGAGCACAAACCTTGAGATCAGGGGGAGAGCAACGGGCGGCAGCAGGAGGAAAAGTGAGAAGCGACGGTCGCGGCGCGGACCAGATGCGGCAGCTGAAGATTACGCCGGATTTTATTTCCACGGCGGAAGGCAGCGTGCTCATCGAGCTGGGAAATACGCGCGTGATCTGCACGGCGACGGTAGACGACGGCGTGCCTTCGTTCTTGAAGGGAAGCGGCAAGGGCTGGGTGACCAGCGAATACGGAATGCTGCCGCGCGCGACGGAAGAGCGCACGCCACGGGAAGCGGCGCGGGGCAAGCAGTCGGGGCGCACGCAAGAAATTCAGCGGCTGATTGGGCGCTCGCTGAGGTCGGTGACGGATCAAGAAGCGCTGGGCGAGCGGACGGTGTGGCTTGATTGCGACGTTATCCAGGCGGATGGCGGAACGCGAACGGCTTCGATTACCGGCGCCTTCGTGGCGCTGGCACTGGCGTTCGAACGAATGGTGGCCGCAGGAATCTTGAAGAGGTCACCCCTCATCGACACCGTTGCGGCAACCAGCGTGGGCATTGTGGATGACCGCGCATTGCTGGACTTGGCGTACGAAGAGGATTCGCGCGCGGAAGTAGACATGAATGTGGTGATGACAGGAAGCGGGCATTTTGTCGAGATTCAGGCCACCGCTGAAGGTCGGGCGTTTACCGGAAGCGAGATGCAGGACTTGCTGGCGCTTGCGGCGGCGGGGATTCGCCGCTTGACCGAGGAACAGCGCGCCATCTTGCCCGTTAAGTTCAGTGCGCGCGCCCGCTAAACTTTCTCTCGCTTCCTCAAATCCGGGAAAACTCGGTGAGTTTCGCGCGCTCGCGCAAGCTGCAGAGCCGACCGTGCCGGTTGAATTGGAGCTGTTGCCCGGATTCGATTCCCTGCCCTCATGCGAAGAAAACGCACCTACATTTGCAGAGAATGCGCTCGCAAAAGTGCTGCACTATTCGCAACTCCATCTGGGATTCGTGTTTGCGGACGATTCGGGGTTGGTGGTGCCCGCGCTGGGTGGCGCGCCGGGCGTGCATTCGGCGCGCTACGCGGGACCCAGCGCTACAAGCGCGGAGCGGATCGCCAAGCTGCTTGGCGAGTTGCGGGGAAAAACGGGCTCCCATCGCGTCGCGCATTTTGTCTGCGCCATCGCGCTGGCCAAGGAAGGCCGCGCGGCGGCGGTTGTCACCGAGCGCGTCGATGGCGAAATAGTGGACTCGCCGCGCGGAAGCGGCGGCTTCGGATATGATCCGGTCTTTTATTATCCTCCTCTGAAGAAAACCTTCGCCGAGCTTTCTGCGGACGAGAAGAATCAGCACAGTCATCGCGCAAAAGCGTTCCGCAAGCTGCTCGCCACACTTGACGCTTCTCAGGGGCGCTAGACAGAAATAGAGGACAAGCAAGAATGCCTGTCCCACCGTGTGATATTCTTCCCTGCCATGTCCGCCAAGAAGACAAGCAAGAAGAAGAGAGTTCCTCCCAAGAGAAAAAAGGCCGCCAAGGCCGCGAAGAAGGCTCGCGCCGCGGGGAATGACCCGAAGCGTGTCGCGGCGATTCTCGCGAAGCTGGATGAGGCGTATCCAAACGCACTGTGCGAGCTGAAACACGAGAATCCGTTTCAACTGCTGGTTTCGACGATCCTTTCGGCGCAGTGCACGGACGTGCGCGTGAACCAGGTGGCGGAGACGCTGTACAAGAAGTATCCGAACGCGGAAGCGTTCGCTCATGCAAACGCGAGAGAACTGGAACTGGAGATTCGGCCCACGGGATTTTTCCGGAACAAAACGAAGTCCGTGATGGGTGCGAGCAAGGCGATCATTGAAAAGTTTGGGGGACAGGTGCCTCGCACGATGGAGGAGATATTGACGCTGCCGGGCGTGGCGCGAAAGACGGCCAACGTCGTGCTGGGCACGGCGTTTGGGATCGCGAGCGGGATCGTTGTCGATACACACGTGCAGCGGCTCTCGAACCGCTTGGATTTATCGCGGAACGAGGACCCAAAAAAGATTGAGCAGGACTTGATGCGGGTGATTCCGCAGGATAAGTGGATCCAATTTTCCCACCAATTGATCTGGCATGGGCGGCGAGTTTGCGCTGCGCGCAAACCGAAATGTGTCGAGTGCAACATGGAGAGGCTCTGCTATTCGAAGGACAAGACGATGTAATTGAATTTTTGGCAGAACGGTCCGCGCCTCTGCACCTAAAATCCTTGGAACTGCATCGGCCACAGGCTCACGAATAACTTTTGAAAGTAGGAAGAGAGCATCCGCCACGACAACAATGATTAAGTGGGTGTTGGGCTAAGCTTCGATCTTGAGGACGGCCGCGCCGGGGATGGCGTCATTCTTCAGTGCGTTGAGCGCGCGGTTCGCTTCGCGCAAGGGAAATAACTGAACATGGGTGCGGATGGGGATCTCCGCCGCAATGCGCAAGAAGTCTCCGCCATCCTGGCGCGTGTTGTTGGCCACGCTGCGAATTACGCGCTCCTGATACAGCAGGTCGTAATCGAATGACGGAATCGGGCTCATATGGATCCCGCCGAGAACCAGTGACCCACCTTTACGAAGGGCCTTGAGCGCTGCGGGAACAATCTCTCCCGCAGGAGCAAAGACGATGGCGGCATCGAGTTTCACAGGCGGCTCGGCAAAGGTATCGCCGGCCCACTTTGCACCAAGCTCGAGCGCCAGGCGCTGATGCCGAACGTCGCGCGTGGCGGCATAGACTTCGACGTTCCAATGGCGCGCTACCTGGATCGCCACGTGCCCGGCTGCCCCGAAGCCATAGAAACCCAGGCGTCCGCCCGGTTTGACGCCGGAGAGCCGCAACGACCGGAAACCGATGATCCCAGCACACAGCAGCGGCGCTGCTTGCTCGTCGGGGAAAGCGTCCGGGAGCGAGTAGACGAAATCTTCCGGGGCAACAATGCGTTCAGCGTAGCCGCCATCTACCGTGTAACCCGTAAAAGCAGGATTGTCGCAGAGGTTTTCCGCGCCCGACCGGCAGTATTCACAAACACCATCCGTGCGGTGAAGCCAAGCGATTCCCACGCGTGCGCCGATACGAAATCGACGAGCGCTGTCACCCAGCCCTTCAACCACTCCGACCACCTGATGCCCTGGAATCACGGGCGATTTGCGCTGCGGCAATTCTCCTTCGATGACGTGCAGATCCGTCCGGCACACGCCGCAATAGCGAACACGCACGAGCACTTCCCCTTTGGCCGGCTGAGGCGTGGGCACTTCGGCAAACTCAAGAGGATTCTTCTCGATCGGGGCGGGTTTTGGGAGTACGCAGGCTTTCATGGAGGTGGTGATTCAGGCGCACTGCCCGCAAGGCGGTCGAAAGTCAGCCAAGAACAGTCATCAGGCGTTGACGCCGTTCGGAGCCAGCGGCAGGCTGTTGAGGCGGACGCCGGTGGCGTCGAAGATGGCGTTTCCGATCGCCGGTGCGATGCCCAACATCGGTGTCTCGCCGGCGCCTGCAGGCGGCAGATCTTTCCGGTCTAGCAAGATGGCTTCGATTTCTGGCACGTCGCGGAAGCGCGGCACGCGATAGCTCGCGAAGTGTGGATTCGTGATGCGGCCATTTTCGAATTCGATCGCTTCGAAGAGCGCGCCACCCATCCCCTGAATAATTGCGCCAATCACCTGGTTCCGCAAACCGTCGGGATTGACGATTGCGCCGCATTCGTACGCCGTGACCACACGCACGACGCGCACCGAGCCAGCAACGCGATCCACGGCAATCTCGGCAAACGTGGCTACGTAGCCGCCCTTTTCGGTGCCTCCGCCGAGACCAAATCCCTGCCCTTCCTGCGTTTTCTTGCGCGGCCAGCCAAAAGACTTCGCGGCCGCTTCGAATACGGCTCGCAGCCGCGGGTCGGAAATGTTTTTCAAGCGGAATTCGAGCGGATCGATCTTCGCCGCCCGCGCCACAGCGTCCATGTGCGTCTCCCGCGCGAACACATTGGCCGTGGCCGCCAGGCCTCGATAGGAGCCTTGCCGCATGTTGAATGGCACCGGATGAAATTCGATTCGTCGGTTAGGAACAACGTAGGGTGTCTCGATCGCCGATATGCCGGAATTGTAGTTGTGATATTCCCACGCCGTCAGCGTGCCTTCGGGCGTTATGCCGCTCTTGATTTCGATCACTCCCGCGGGACGGAAATACGCCCAGGTGAATTCCTCCTCCCGCGTCCAGAACATTCTCACGGGACGCCCGGCCGCGCGCGCCAGGCGAGCGGCTTCCAGCGCCGCGTCGCTTGTGTGTTTGCCTCCATACGCGGAACCCATATCCGGCACGATCACGCGCACGCTGCTTTCCGGAATGTGGAAGACGCTGGCGAGCTCATCGCGCACGGCAAACGGGCGCTGCGTGCCCGTCCACACCGTGAGCTTCCCGTCGGTCCACTCGGCGACCGCAGCGCGCGATTCGAGCGGAGCATGCGCGATGAAGGCGATTGTGTGGGTGGTGTCCAGACGATGCGCCGCGTGCGCGAGACCTTCTTCCACGGAGCCGTTCTGTTTTCGGTAACGATCTTCGGTGTTGGCCGCGGCATTCTTCTTGAGATAAGCAAAGATCTCGCGGTTGGAAATTTGCGGTGTTTCCTTCCATTTCGTCTGGATTGCGTCCAGGGCTTTCTGGGCTTCGCGCTCGCTCGGCGCCGCGGCGCCGATAAAATCTCCATCGTGAACGACGACCACACCGGGCATGGCCTTCGCCGCTGTGTCATCGTACGACGTAAGCGTTGCGTCGAACGACGGCGGACGCAGCACTTTGCCGTAGAGCAGACCCGGAGGGCGCAGGTCCGGCGTGTACTGATGCCGGCCGGTCACGAATGCGCGGCCGTCTACCTTCGGAATGGATTTCCCCGCGACTGTCCATTCGGCCGGAGGAGTCACTGGGTCTTCGGCAGGAAGGTTTTGCGCGAGCGTCTTGCCACGGGCAAGCTCCGCATAACGGAGAGACCGGCCCGACGCGGGATCGCTAACCTTCGCGTCGGCTGCCTTCAACCCTTCGCGTGGAACGTTCCATTCTTTCGCGGCTACTCCGACGAGCAGATCGCGCGCAGCGGCCGCAACGCGGCGAAGCTGCGGCGTCATCGTCGGCGTCGACCGGCTGCCGACGGTGCCAAAGTCAAACGGCGTCAGCGCGGTGTCTGCTGTCACCATGCGGACGCTTTCAAACGGAACTCGCAGCTCATCCGCCACGGTTTGTGCCAGCGAAGTGCGAATGTTCTGGCCAATTTCAACTTTGCCGGTAAATGCTGTCACGCCGCCGTCTTCCCCGATGTGCAGCCAGGCGTCAATTTCCTTGGGCAAATCTTCCGCGTGGAAGCCCCGCGCCGGCGCTGTTTCCTGCATGGCTCTGGAATCTTTTGCCACCGTGAAGACCGCGATTCCGGCGCCCAGGAGTTTGAAGAAATCGCGGCGAAGCATCTCGAAATGATGCATGGGGCCGGCGCTGAATTCGTAGCGCTCCGGCTCGACGGCAAATTTCCCTGGAGAACCGCTCATCGTCCGTGCTCCTGCATCGCCTTGGCCGCCTGGTGGATGGCATCAACGATGCGCGGATGTGTGCCGCAACGGCAGACATTGCCTTGCAAGAATTGCACGATCTCCGCCGAGCTGGGATTGGCATTGCCCTGCAACAAGCCGACGCTGCTCATGATCATTCCCGGCGTGCAGTAGGCGCACTGAAAGGCGCCTGCATCGAGAAATGCCTGCTGGACGGGATGCAGCCGGCCGTCTTTCTCGAGGCCTTCGATGGTTGTGATGGGCTTTGCTGCGGCGGCACTCACGGAAGTCTGACACGACCGGCGCGGCGCTCCTCCGATCAGAACTGTGCATGCGCCGCACTGTCCTTCGCCGCAGCCATACTTGGTTCCGGTCAGGCCGATTTCATCGCGAAGGACATATAGAAGAGGCGTGTCTGGATCGTAATGGACAGGATAGCGCTTACCGTTAACTTCAAGTTCGATCGGCATCGCGATCATCTCCCCTTAAGTTGAGCAACTGGGCAAGGCTGCGTCGCAGCTTCAGGCAATCATACCACCGGACTATCCTTCGCACATTTCCAGAAACTCTGCTGCTCTGACCTCTCCCGATTCCGATCCAGTCCGCGAGAAATACAAGAGTCTGCTGCGTCAGTTCTTATGACAGGTGTCGCAAGCTGTGTTCGCATGATTCAGCTCGTGGCAATTCAAGCAGCTGTACATCGTCGTCACGCTGGTTGTCTCTGACATAGCGTCCATTTGAGCAACTTGGCCATGGCATGTCTCGCATTTCATGCCAGCTTGCAGATGTGGACGGTGAGTCCAGGAGACACCTTGCAGCACGGTGTAAACGCGCACCCACGGAATAGGCTTCTGCGACTTGGAAAAAGCGGCGAGCCTCTGGATAGACGGCTTGTTCTTGGCAATCGTGACGTGGCACTGCATGCATTTGCTCGTGGCTGGAAACGTCATCAGCCCGCCGGGGTCGGGATTCGTGTGGCATTCCTTGCACTCCAGGCCAACGGCCAAATGGGTCTTATGACTATAGGGAATCGGCTGCGTCGGCGGGGTGTGTTCGGACGGGTTGTCGGGAACCATTTTCTTCTCCGCCAGTGGTTGCGCGGTTTGCTGAGCCGTGTGTCCGCCGGCGACAAATAGAAGCGCCGCCAAAACTTGCGCGGCCACAACCACAGCGATGTTTCTCCCCCTTCTCAGCATGAACTCACCTTGGCTCCAATCTCACGCCAAATTGCGCTGCAAAGTTTGGCGATCGAGTTCCTTTTCCCAGCGCGCCACGACAACAGTAGCCACACCATTGCCGAGCATGTTGACCGCCGCGCGGCACATACTCATAAAGCGGTCGATTCCCAAAATCAGCGCCATCCCGGCCACCGGGATCGTGGGAATAACCATCATGGTGCCCACCAGCGCGATAAACGCCGCGCCTTGCACGCCGCTCGCTCCTTTCGAAGTCAGCACCGCCACTCCCAGAATGGTCAGTTGCTGCATCAGCGTCAGGTGCGTGTTGGTCGCCTGGGCCACAAACAGAGCCGCGAGCGTCATGTACATACTCGAGCCGTCGGTGTTGAACGTGTAGCCGGTGGGCACTACCAATCCCACCAGCGCCTTGGAGCAGCCAAGCTTTTCCAGCTTGGCCATCAATGTAGGTAGCGCGGGTTCCGATGAGCTGACGGCCAGCGCGAGAAGAATTTCTTCCTTGATGTACCAAAGGAACCTGAAGATCCCAAATCCTGAGAAGCGCGCGATCACGCCCAACACGACGACAACGAAGAGAATGGACGTCAGATAGAACGTGAGGATGAGTTTGATCAGGGGACCCAGCGCAGTGATTCCGTACTTGCCGACGGTGAATGCCATTGCGCCAAAAGCGCCGATGGGAGCGAAACGCATCACGATAGCGACTATGCCGAACACCGCATGCGTCAAGGCGTCAAAGAAATCGACCAGCGGTTTGCAACGCGGCCCCACGATCGACAGCGCAAAACCGAACAATACGGAGACCAGAAGAACTTCGAGGATGTCGCCTTTGGCGAAAGCGTCCACCATCGTGTTCGGAATAATGTGCATCAGGAAATCCGTCACACTTTGCGCTTTCGCCTGGCCGGCATAATCGGCCACGGCCTTGGCGTCAAGGCTCGCCGGATTGATATTGAGGCCGCTGCCCGGATGCAAGAGGTTGCCGACGACCAGACCGATCACCAATGCCAGGGTCGACACGGCCTCAAAGTACAAGAGCGCCTTCCCGCCGACACGCCCGACTTTCTTTATGTCTTCCATGCCGGCGATCCCCGTCACCACGGTGCAGAAAATAACCACGGTGATGATCATCGTAATGAGCCGGATGAAGGCATCGCCGAGCGGCTTCATGGCGATCGCCGTAGCGGGGCGCAAATATCCCAATGCGATCGCGACGGCGACAGCAAACAAAACCTGCACAGACAAACTTGTGTAGAAGGGCTTTTTGTTTGAATTAGATGTCGTCATTTGATCGCTCTGCCTCGCGTATCGCGACGGATGAATCGGACTCTTTGCAGGGACCCTGCCGAGAACATCAATGTAGCCACTTTTCAGGTTCGCGAATCGCTTCGGCCAATTCGCTCAAGAATTCCGCCGCTTTGGCTCCATCCACGACGCGATGATCGCTCGAGAGCGTCATGGTCATCATCGGCCGGATGCCGGGTTTGCCATCGACCGGAACAACGCGATCGGAAATGCTTCCCACAGCGAGAATCGCAGCCTGTGGTGGCGCGATGATGGCGCTGAAAGCGTCCACCTTGTACATGCCGAGATTGCTGATCGTAAAAGTGCCGCCGAAAATATCAGATGGGCGCAGCCGGCCCGCTCTCGCGCGGTCGGTCAGGTCGCGCCGCTGCACAGAGATCTCGCCGAGCTGCGTCGCGTTCGCTTTGTGAATCACCGCGCCGACCACACCATCTTTCACGGCCATGGCCACGCTGATATTTATGTCCGGATTCGAAAGAATTCTTTCGCCCATCCAGCTCGAATTCATTCTGGGATGCTTCACCAAGACTTTGGCCACCAGCGCAACCAGCAGATCTGTAATGGTCAGGCGCGCGCCGTGGGTCTTCTCAATTTCTGAACCGAGTTTCTTGCTCGCATCGACGAGCTCGCTGGCATCGACGTCACGCACCAGGAAAAAGTGCGGCACACTCGTCCAGCTCCGCGCGGTGCGCTCCGCCATGAGCCGCGCGATCTGGCTGAGCGATTCGGTAGCCGCCGGGGCGGATGTGCTCTTCGCGTCTGCGAAGGCCTGCACATCTTCGGTTGTGATGACGCCGTCGGGCCCGGACCCCTGCAAGCGAGTGATGTCCACATTGAGTTCTTTGGCGAGGCGCCTGGCCTTGGGCGAAATTTGCGGCGCCGATGTGGCCAACTGTGCAGATGCTTGGCTTGCGGTTACGGCGGAGCGTTCCATTCCACTTGAGGCGCGCGCCGCGGGGGCTGCCGTCGCAGCTTTCGCGGGAGGTTTCTCGCCGGGGGCGACGAGCCACGCAATTGTCTCTCCGACGGGAATGACGGCGCCCACATCCGCCGTCACGCCGGCAAGAACCCCGTCCCCGGGGGCTTCGACCTCGACCACCGCCTTATCAGTTTCGATTTCGAGGAGCGGCTCGCCCTTGGTGACGCGCTCGCCTTCTTTTTTTCGCCAGGCCAGGAGCTTGCCGGTTTCTTGCGCCATTTCGAGCGCGGGCATCACGACGCTGATCGCCATAGTGTCAGTCAGTGGCTGAGGAGATCATCCTCAGTCTGAGGCTCCCACTCTTTCCGTTTTGGCGCTGGCTTCTACCAATTCGACAACGCGCCGGCTTGGCGCGGCTTCATTCTCGCGCGCGGTTGCGAGAGGACCGTTGACGGTGAAATAGTGCGCACCCGCCACCATGAGTTCTTCCGCAGGGAAACGCGTAATGACTTCGTGACCCGTTTCCGTGACCACGATTTCTTCCTCGATGCGCGCCGCACTCCAACCGTCGGTGGAAGGCCAAAACGTTTCGAGCGCGAACACCATGCCGGGCTTGATCTCGTGGGAGTGTTCCAGCGAAACCAGGCGGCTGATCACTGGCTTTTCCCAGATGGCCAGACCGATGCCGTGGCCGAATTGCAGCGCAAAAGCAGCTTCTTCATTCGCGAAACCAAACTCTTGTGCTTTCGGCCAGACCGAAGCAATCTCCCCGGTCGTGCGGCCCGGACGCACGAGTTGAATCGCCGCGTCCAGATATTCCCGGCAGCGTTTATAGGCATCGATCATCGCGTGCGAGGCATAACCGATGGTGAAGCACCGGTAGTAACACGTGCGGTAGCCCATGTAGGAGTGAAGAATGTCGTAGTAGACGGGATCGCCCGGCCGCAGCACGCGATCGGAAAACACATGGGGGTGCGGGTTGCACCGCTCGCCGGAAATTGCATTGACGGCCTCCACGTATTCGGAGCCGAGGTCGTAGAGCACTTTGCTCGCCAGCCCGACAGCCTGGTTTTCACTCATTCCCGGCTTCATCGCGCGGTACAGCTCGTCGTAAGCCGCATCCACCATCATCGCCGAGTGGTTGAGCAAAGAGATCTCGTCCTGCGTTTTGATGATGCGGGCATCCGACATGAGCTGCTGACCGTCAACGACAGTGATTCCTTCTCTTTGCAAAGCAAAAAGGATCGGGGGCTCGACAACGTCGATCCCCAGCGGCTCCTTGTGCAGACCGCGTTTCTCGAGTTCAATTTTTATTTTTCGCGCGACGTCTTCCGCGCGTCCCATCTCCGGCGACATGGCGCCGCGAAGAAGCGAAATTCCCGGGCGCGAGCGTTCTCCCAACCAGGGACAGTTGAGTTGATGATGCCGGGCGGCCGACCCGAAGTCCCACAAAATCGGCTCGTCATTTTGCGGCAGCAAAGTGAAGCGGCTGATCTTGTCTTGCGCCCACGCGCCGATGTGCGTTGATGTCAGGTAGCGCACATTGTTCATGTCAAAGCACAGGAGGGCCCCCATTTCTGATTTGGCGAGTAGCTGTTTCGCCCGGGCAAGCCGTTCGCGGCGCAGCCGGTCGAAATCGATGCGCGCCTCCCAGTCGACCGCCATCGTTCCATGAGTCTTCAGTCCCATGACGCGCCTCCCGATAGGTAGCGCCGCTCTTTAGGGCGGCTTGCCGAGCTTAAGCCCGGCGGTACAACCTCAACTCTTCCCGCAGAGCGCCCGCGCCGCCTCAGACACCGATTGCTCGCTGGGAACGGTCGCATCCTCCAGCGGCGGCGAAAACGGAATCGGCACGTGCATCGCACCGATTCGTTTCACGGGCGCTTCCAGGTTATAGAATGCGCCTTCCGCTATCACCGCAGCGATCTCCCCCGTCACGCCGTAACGCGCGTAGCCTTCGTCGACAACAATCACGCGCGATGTTTTTTTTGCGGATTCTACGAGTGTCTTCTCATCGAGCGGCCACGTCGTCCGCGGATCGATTACTTCGGCGCTGATTCCCGCTTTTTCCAGCAGCTCGGCCGCTCCCAATGCGACCTGCACCATGCTGCTCGTCGCGACGATAGTGATGTCGCGCCCCACGCGCTTCACGTCCGCCACTCCGAACGGGATGGTGTAATCTTCGGAAGGCACCGGGCCCTTCAATTTGTACATCATTTTGTCTTCGAAGAAGACGACCGGATTTTCGTCGCGGATTGCCGTTTTCAAAAGCCCCTTCGCATCGTAGGGCGTGGATGGCATGGCCACTTTCAGTCCGGGAACATGGCTCAACCACGCATGAAGTGACTGTGAATGTTGCGCGGCCGAGCGGCGTGTGGCGCCAAGCGTCGTGCGCAAAACCATGGGCACTTTCCACGTTCCGCCCGACATGTAATGCACCTTGGCCGCTTGATTCACCATCTGATCCATCGTCAGCGTGAGGAAGTCGCCGAACATAATGTCGACGACGGGCCGCAATCCGGTCATCGCCGCGCCAACACCCACGCCGGTGAAGCCCGCTTCGGAAATTGGCGTGTCGATCACGCGCGAAGGCCCGAACTCTTCGACCAGCCCGGACAAAACTTTGAACGGTGTCCCGGCTTCGGCCACATCTTCGCCGAAAATGCACACGCGCGAATCCCGCCGCATTTCTTCCGCCAGCGCCTCGCGGACCGCCTGTGCGAAGGTCAGCTCACGTTGGACAACTTCAGGCATACACGTCTTGCTCCGCTTCCTCGAGGCCCGGGTATGGAGCCGCCAGGGCGAACTCCACGGCCGCTTTCATCTCGGATCTCACTTCCGCCTGAATGCGATCCAGTGCGGCCGAATCGGCGTATTTCTGCTCGATCAGCCAGTCTGCCAGCTTCTTGATTGGATCGCGCTCCGTCTTCCACTGCTGCTCTTCTTGCTTCGAACGGTAATACTCGCGGTTGATGTCGCCTACATGGTGTCCGGCGTAGCGGTACGTATTGCACACCAGGAATGCGGGCCCTTCACCCTTGCGCGCGCGGCCGACCAGTCTTTTTGCGGTCGCATACACCGCCCGAACATCCTGGCCATCCACGCTTTCCGCGGGCAGCCCGAATGCAGTCGCGCGGGCCAGAAGGTCGCCAGCCGTGGTCTCCGAATAGTGCGTGTATTCGTTGTAGAGATTGTTCTCGCACGCATAGATCACCGGCAACTTCCAAAGCGACGCGAGGTTCATCACCTCGTACAGGACTCCCTGTCCCAGCGCTCCCTCCCCAAAAAAGCAGAGCGTCACCTGATTCGTGCCCAGGTGCTTCGAGGAAAAAGCGGCTCCCGTGGCAATCCCCGCGCTGCCGCCAACGATGGCATTCGCCCCCAGGTTTCCAGTGGCCGGATCGGCGATGTGCATAGATCCGCCTTTACCGCGGCAATAACCCGCTTCCTTTCCGAGCAACTCCGCGAACATGCGGTCGGGTGAAGCGCCCTTCGCAAGGCAATGCCCGTGCCCGCGATGCGTACTCGTAATGTAATCGTCGGGCCGAAGCGCTTCGCAGACTCCGACCGCTACGGCTTCCTCGCCCGCATAGAGGTGCGCAAGACCCGGCATCAAGGCGCGCGTGTAGAGTTCGTTCACCTGTTCTTCAAACAGCCGAATCATCACCATCCGCCGGTACATGCGGGTCCACTGTTCCACCCCCACAGTGGCATTCGTTTTGGATTGGTCCGTGGCAATTGTCATTTTTTCACCCCCGACATCTGCGCCAGGGCATCGAATACGACGGCGAAATCTTTCTCCTTCATGCCCATTCCCCGGGCGGCCGTCAGAAATTCGTTGGTAACAGCGGTCGTCGGCATCGGCACATCAAGCTGGCGGCCCAGTTCCAGCGCCAGCAGCATATCCTTTTGCATCATGTTTACGCCGAACCAGACCTCGTCCGGCATCTTGAGAACGAACGGGCCGCGATACTGAATCATCGGTGATGCGATCACGCTGTGCGTCAGTACATCCACCGCGGTTTCGCGAGTGATACCGCTTTTTTCTGCAAGTAGAACGCCTTCGGAGAACGCCAGCATCTGGACCGCGAGACTCAGGTTCGTGGCGAGCTTCATCACCAGCGCAAGCCCATTATCGCCAACAAAGGTGACCTTCGGCCCGATATCGTAGAGCAGCGGCTTCACGCGCTCGAAAGTTTCCTTCCGGCCGCCAACCATCACCGACAGCTTCCCTTCCTGCAGCGTGACCACGCTTCCGGAAACGGGAGCGTCAACCATGTCGGCTCCCTTTTCTCTGACTTTGGCGGCAATCTCGCGGCTAAAAGCAGGGCTTACGGTGCTTATGTCCACGAGAACTTTGCCCTTGGTAAGGCCTGCCAAAAATCCATCCGGGCCGTTCGCGACCGCCCCCAGGGCGGCGGAATTGGTGACCATGGAGAAAGTAACATCAGCCGCGGCCACGACGGCTCGCGGCGACTCCGCCCACTTCATGCCTTTCTTGACCAGCCAATCTGCTTTCGAACGCGTGCGGTTGTATCCCGTAATGGAGTGGCCCTTGCCGAGGAGCCGGTTCACCATCTCGCCGCCCATCACCCCGAGTCCGATGAATCCAAGATTGGCCATTGAACCTCGTCTCTCGGTTAGGAAGCGTGTTTCGCAAGCCCGGACTCTTGCCCGCTGGGGGTATCTTTACAATCGTCTCGCACCTGGCGAAGATGTGACTTCATCGCCTCTCGTGCGGCGAGAGGATCGTGGCGCTCAATCGCCTCGAGGATTCTCTTGTGATGAAACTGTCCACGCTCCGGGCCACCCTCAACCTGGAAGACTCGCAGCCGCTGTTCGCGGAGCAATCCCACAATGGAATCGATTAGGGACAGAATGATGGGGTTCGCCGCGGCTTCAGCCAGTGCAAGATGAAAATCCAGGTCCGCTTCGATAAACGCGTCGGAGTCCCGCTGCGCGTTGTCCATTACGCCGACCGCCTCGCGCATGGACGCCAGATCTTCCTCATCAGCACGCGTCGCCGCTAGGGCCGCGATCTCCGGTTCGAGAATCTCGCGAACTTCCGCGAGGTAAGTGGAACCCTCCGGCTGCCCGATTTTAATCATACGGTCCAGCGACTGCCGGATGGCATGCGATGTGCCATCTGTAATGAAAGTACCGCGTCCAGGATAAGCTTCCACAAGCCCCTTTTCGCGAAGTGCCTTGACCGCTTCCCTGACTGCGGTGCGGCTGACGCCAAATTGTTGAGCTAGTTCACGTTCCGGTGGGAGCTGATCGCCTGGCTTCAGCGCACCTTTCCGAATGGATTCTTCGACCTGCTGAACGATTTGCTCGTAGAGGCGAGACGAGCGCACGATTTTATACATGGAATTCTCCTCAACCGAACGAGGTTATTCCCGACCGGGCCCGCTTAATTGCATAAGAAAGATATTCCCAAGCGCGCACCGTTGACGGGGGATTCGTCAAATTCTGGTCGAGTTGTCGGACCAACCTACCACACGCTCTTCTCTGTCGCAACCCTTTCAGTGCGCTTCTTCGATCCACACAGTCTTGATATTGGTGAATTCCCGGATTCCGTGCGCTCCTAACTCCCGGCCATGACCGGACCACTTTACTCCCCCAAAAGGGATACGCGGATCGGAAGCTACCATTCGGTTAATGAAAACCATCCCCGATTCAAGATCGTTGATGAACCGTTCGTGTTCGGTCTTGTCGTTGGTCCATGCGCTGGCGCCCAACCCAAATCGGCTATCGTTGGCGATCTCAATGGCGTGATCCAGGTTCTTTGCCCGGAACACGCTCGCTACCGGGCCGAATAACTCTTCACGGTGGGCAGGCGAATCCTTAGGAATGTTCGTCAAAACGGTCGGTGCGTAAAAATTCCCCAGGCGATCGAGTGGTTTTCCTCCCGTCAACACCCGCGCACCCGCTTTGACTGTCTTCTGGACCTCGCGGTCGAGATCGGCTACGCCCTCCGCCGTCGCAAGCGGTCCGAGTTCCGTCTGCTCATCGAATGGATCTCCCACCTTGAGCGCTTCCATCTTGCTCACAAACTTGCGTTCGAATTCGTCTGCGATGGGCTCCGCGACAATAAACCTCTTGGCCGCGATACAAGACTGTCCGTTGTTAAAAATCCGCGCCTTCACCGCCGTTGTGACCGCGGCCTCAAGGTTCGCACTGGGCATGACAATAAACGGATCGCTGCCACCGAGCTCTAGCACGACTTTCTTGATTCTTTTTGCTGCCGCCATCCCCACCTGGACTCCCGCTCCCTCGCTCCCCGTCAGCGTCGCAGCCGCAACTCGCGGATCATCCAGAATTTTCTCCACTTTTTGCGAGCCAATTAGAAGCGTCTGGAACGCTCCCTCGGGAAATCCCGCTTTGCGGAAGAGATCCTCGATCGCCAAGGCGGATTGCGGCACAATCGACGCGTGTTTGAGCAGCCCGACGTTACCCGCCATTAACGCCGGCGCAGCAAAACGCAGCACCTGCCAAAAAGGGAAATTCCAGGGCATCACCGCCAAAACCGCACCGAGCGGCTGGTAACGGATGTAACTGCGGCTTGCGGTCGTCTCGACCACTTCATCGGCCAGAAAGCGCTCCGCGTTCTCGGCATAGTACCGGCATACCCACGCGCATTTGACAGCTTCATCAACCGCGGACCGGAACGTCTTGCCCATTTCTGTGGTCATGATTCGCGCGTACGTCTCTTTTTCACTCTCCAAGATGGCTGCAGCCTTCATCATCATTCGTGCACGATCGGCGAAGGGCGCTTTTCGATATTTCGCAAATGTGTCAGCCGCCCTTTGCAATTTTTCTTCAATCTGCGAATCAGTCAGAGGCTCAAATGTCTTGACCAACTGCCCTGTGGCGGGATTGACTGTCGCGATTGCCATTTGGATTCTCCTTCGGCAGAATTCATCCTAATCATCTCGCAGAGGCCGCTAGAAATTCTGGTGTTGGTCCAACCACTATACCCCAACACTGCACTTGCGGATACTCACTGCGTATCAATGCAATTTTTCATCATCTCAAAAATTTCTTGACAAGATTTTATCGCCTGGTGGTACAGCGGTCCAACCTTCCAGCTGCCGGTGGGGCTCGGATTCCACGTAGGAAGGATCGAGAAAGGCCTCAGAATGAATTTCATGAGCGTCGAACGTCGTATCGGCCTCTTCCTGCTTGTGTTCGTCTTTAGCTTTGTGGTCGCGAACTCCGCATTCGCACAAGAACAACGCGCGAACGCAAGGCCAGTTTCCGGTAAGTGCGTTAGCCAGGCATTGGGTCCGCTTGGTCGATAGTAAGTCCTGTTCCCAGCAGCAATCCACCTGAGTTCCCTTCGTTGACTTGCCTTCTGTCCCAACCTAAGATGTGCGCCAAATGGCGGACCCTGCATCACTCATTGGCCAGACCATCTCGCACTACCATATCGTCGAAAAACTTGGCGGCGGTGGTATGGGAATCGTCTACAAAGCCGAAGACACAGAACTCGGGCGGTTCGTTGCCCTCAAATTTCTTCCTGATGAGCTGGCTGGTGATCCCCAAGCCCTAGAACGCTTCCGTCGTGAAGCCCGAGCTGCTTCCGCTCTTAACCATCCCAACATTTGTACCATCCACGAAATCGGCGAGCAGGGCGGCAAACGCTTTATTGCCATGGAGTTTCTGGACGGCATGACGCTGAAGCACCGCATCGGCGGAAAGCCCATCGAGACGGATGTTCTACTCTGTTTGGCGATGGAGATTGCCGACGCTCTCGACGCCGCTCATGCCAAAGGGATCGTCCACCGCGACATCAAGCCTGCCAACATTTTTGTCACCGAGCGCGGGCACGCCAAGATATTGGATTTTGGCCTAGCCAAGCTGGCACCGACGGGCAATTCTGTGAATGTTTCGGCGATGCCCACAACCAGCGAGCTAGAACAGCTCACCCGGTTCGGTGCGGCGATTGGCACCATCACCTACATGTCACCAGAGCAGGTGCGGGGCGAAGAGCTAGATGCACGCACGGACTTGTTTTCATTTGGTGTGGTGCTTTACGAGATGGCGACAGGGGCATTGCCGTTCCGTGGTGAGAGCATGGGAGTGATTTTTGACTCCATCCTGAACCGCACACACGCCTCTCCAATTCGACTGAATCCCGATCTGCCCGCCGACATTGAGCGAATCATCAACAAGTGTTTGGAGAAAGACCGTAGCCTGCGCTACCAGCACGCTTCGGACATTCGCACCGACCTGCAACGGCTGAAGCGTGACACGGAATCTGGACAAGCTGGAGCCGCAACCGACACGGCCCGCAAGAACCGTCTCTCGCGGCGCGGCGTATTTGCGACAGCCGGAGGTCTTGTCCTGCTACTCGTGGTTGTTGTGGGTTTTAGCGCAGGTAAGCTGCGCGAATGGCTGCGCGCTCCTGTGGCTGGCTCCCCCATCGCATCGCTCGCCGTGCTACCGCTGCAAAACCTCTCGGGCGACCCGGCGCAGGATTATTTCGCGGATGGAATGACGGACGAGTTAATCACGGGGTTGGCTAAGATGGGGAACTTGCGCGTGACTTCTCGCACTTCGGTAATGCGCTACAAGACCACCACAGAGCCGCTCCCGCAGATCGCCCAGGAACTCAACGTTGACGCCATTGTAGAAGGCACGGTGGAGCGCTCGGGAAACCGCGTCCGCATTCGCACCCAGCTCATCCGGGCCTCCCCCGAACAGCACCTGTGGGCGGAGAGCTACGATCGGGAATTGCGCGACGTGCTGTCGTTGCAGAGCGAGGCGGCGCACGACATTATCGAGCACATCCGGGGCAGGGTTTCCGGTGGGCAGCGGCCAGCCATCGGGCGCAGGGTCGATCCCGACGTATACGACCTTTTTCTCAGAGGACGTTATTACTGGAACCGCAGGACCAAGGCTGATTTCGAAAAGGCCATCGGCTACTTCAGCGACGCGGTTCGCAAGGATCCCGAGTACGCCCTTGCTTATGTCGGACTGGCGGATTGCTACAACCTTTCCGGATCTCCACAGGGAAAAACGGCTGCGGAAAAGGCTGTCGCTCTGGACGACTCGCTGGCTGAAGCGCACACCTCGCTGGCCTATGCAAAACAGAACTTTGACTGGGATTTTGTCGGTGCCGAACGGGAATTTCGGCATGCCCTCGAATTGAACCCCAGCTATGCAATAGCCCATCAATGGTACGCCACATTCCTGAACGACATGGGACGGCACGAGGAAGCCATCGCCGAGATTGAGCGGGCAATCCAGCTCGATCCACTCTCGGTGAACGTGAACACGGCTGCCGTAGTGATCTTTTATTTCGCCCGTCAGTTCGATCGCGCTGAGAAGCAAGCGAAAAATGCTTTGGAACTTGACCCGAACTTTTACTCCGCTCACAGCTGGCTTGCGGACGTGTACCAAGCCACCAACGCCTACGAAGCCGCTTTCCAGGAACGAGAAAAAATGGCAATTCTGACGGGCAACGATGCACTGCGTTCCCGAAACGTGGCCCTCAGACGAGCTTACAGCGCTGGTGGACCCAGGGAAATGTACCGGGAGCAGGTGAAGCAGCTTCAGAAGGTGGGCGCGAGCCCGCTTCTCCCCACAGTGGCAGGACCAGCGCAGTTCGGCCTGGCGATTGCCTATGCTCACCTGGGAGAGAACGACCGCGCTTTTGAGCAACTGGAGCAGCTCTATCGCGACCGCGGATTCGAAATGCTCACCCTGAAAAACAACCCCGATCTTGATCCTCTTCGCCCTGATCCCCGCTTCCAAGATCTTGTGCGCCGAATCGGCCTGCCGCAGTAGAGTGAGCCTGCGCCGACAGCCATACAGGAATGGTTGCCTTTGAAACTGGAACCGAAGTGGGGGTCCACCGCGCGGTCTGGTGCGCGACTTGAGGGCGGGCCCTATTGGACAATAGGAAACAAACGTTGGAATCGTGCTTGAGCTCCGGCGGTATCCCTGCAACCATGGTGATTAGCCCCAGCACAAGTCAATCGCAGGAGGAGAAATGCGTAACTTGCTCATTCTCGGAGTACTTACCCTCATCGTCGCGGCTCCCGTTAGGGCCCAGTACTACCCCAAGGCTGAAGTCTCCGGTGACTATCAATATATCCGGCTCAACCCAGGAGGGTCCAACTGCCAGGGCGGCGCAGGTTCAGTGGCGGGTAACCTGAATAGCTGGTTCGGTGTGGTGGGCGAATTCGGCGGTTGCAAAATCACCGGTCAACCGTCCGGAGTGAGCGCCCATGCTTTGAATTATCTCTTCGGGCCCAGGGTTACCTATCGTTCGTACGGTTCCTTGACCCCATTTGCCCATGTCCTGCTCGGAGGGGAGCGAATCACTGCCAGCGCGACCGGCCTTGGCTCGGCCTCCAGTAACTCCTTCGCAATGGCACTCGGGGGCGGCGCGGACTACAAGCTAACGGAGCACGTTGCCCTTCGATTGATCCAAGTCGAGTACCTGTACACCCATTTCGGAGGCACCAGGCAGAATAACGCCCGAATCGAGGCGGGCATAATCTACCGCTGGGGCGGTAGATAACGTTTGAACTGCTCGCTAATTGGGTTGCAGCCCGGAGCGCTTATTCAATCCTGGTATTGAAGCTGAAAAGCATCTGCCAGCGGGCGTCCCGCTTCACCCACACTCGGGTATTGAAGCACGGTTTGGTGCCGGGACGCTGCTCGCGGGCGATCATCATTACCGTCTCGTCGAAGTCGAACATGCGGGCGGAGACCAGCGCCGTGGCTTTGCCAGCGCGGCCACCATGCAGCCCCACGCAACGGCCGCGCAGAGCGCATGCGTGAGGAATCCTTTCAAGGCACCCTCCGCGACGTTGAAGCAGGTGTCAGTCCTGTATGGTATAGATTCTCACCTCGGCGCTCTGTCCACCACTAGCGGGAACAGCCAGGAAAAAACGGTTGAAGCCCTTCCCCTGCCTCCCAAAATACCCGGCGGTGCGTCCGCCCAACGCAGTGGGAACCTTGGCGAGGAGCCGGTAATGGTCAGGATCGTTCATTTGAAAGACGTAGATAAGACCCTCTCCCCCCGGCACGTAAACGCGTTTGTGCTCGGCATCGTAGTACAGATCATCGGTGTCCTCAGCGCTGGGCAGCGCGGCGATCATGAGACCCGAAGTCGTATCAAACACGGCCAGACGCGCGGGTTCGCGTACGCCAACGAATAGCCGGTGATCGCCCTCGTCGAGCGCCATGGGAAAATTCAACGCCAGGCCAGTCAGGGGCCATCGCGTGATCGCTTTCGTGTTGCGATTGATCACCGCGATCTGTTTCAAGTCCGGGATGTTTACATAAATATTGGGTCCGGTCTTTTCCAGTTGGAAGGACTCCGGTTCGCCGCCCAGCTTGTATTCCTCATCCAGACGCTGATTGGTCATGGCATCAACGGTGGCGATGGCCCCGCTCTTCTCGTCGTCACCGCAGCCGACGTAAACGCGCTTGCTTACCGCGTCGTAGCGCAAGTTATCGGCGCCACCCGGAAAATCGATGGTCGTGATGAGATTAAACGAGTCTCCGTCATAGATGTAGAGCTTGCCCTTGGCGCTGGCCACAAAGAGCTTGTGGGCTTCAGGCGAGAAGGCCACGCCCTGGGGATTCGGCACTCCGGTGATGGTGTGTTCAACAGTGCCACCGAAGATGCTGATAACCTCGACCGTATTATTGCCCAGCGCGGAAACAAATACCTGGCCCTGACCGGAAGCAAAATGATCGAAACGCCCCTTTACACTATCCATGGGAATGGAACCTGACAATACGAGCGGTCTTTGGCGCTCCGTGGTCGCGCCCTTGGGAGCGGTCGAATTCTTTTGAGCGTCCGTCCGCGTAGCAAACGCGACGATCATCGTGAGTGCGAGACAAATGCCGCAGATTTTTTTCATGCTTGCCACCTTTGCCAGATTTTCAGAATTCCCTTCGGGAAAACTACTTTCAGCTCGTTCGGTCCGGCCAATATACAGCAATCCACATAACGCCTTCAAACGCCCGGTTGTAGAAGCAAACGCATCAAGAACGTTGAGCTGATCCGCCCTCGAAGAATACTTACTCAGCCTTCAGTGGAGGACTGTTGTTGATATTCCGGTTTCAAGCAATTTGGCGAACTGCCCGGCAAGCACCGGCCGGCTAAAGTAATAGCCTTGGCCCTCGCCACAGTGCTGGGTCTGAAGGAATGCGAACTGCTCTCGTGTTTCCACGCCCTCCGCAATGACCCGTTGCTTGAGGCTTCTGCCCATGTTGATCACTGCGCTGACGATTGTGGCATCGTCTGGATTGGAGGTGATATCGCGCACGAACGACTGGTCAATCTTCAAGGCGTCGATGGGAAACCGCCGCAGATAACTCAAGCTGGAATAGCCCGTGCCGAAGTCATCCACAGCAAGCTGTACTCCCATGCCTTTAAGCGCCTGCAGCACGGAGGCGGTAGCTTCGGCGTGCTGCATGAGGACGCTTTCGGTTAGTTCGAGCTCGAGACAGCGCGGCTCCAAGCAAGTTTCGTTCAGGATCGCGCGAACGCTTTCGAGAAAATTCTGGTCCCGGAACTCGACCGCGGAAATGTTGACGGCGACGGGCAGCGGCGGCAATCCGGCGTCCTGCCAGGCCCGGGCTTGCTGGCATGCCTCGCGTAGCACCCACCTGCCAATCGGCAGAATGAGGCCGCTGTCTTCGGCGACGGGCACGAACCGCAAGGAAGGAATCATTCCCCGCTCCGGATGCAGCCAGCGTAGCAGCGCCTCGGCGCCGGTAATTGCCCCCGTCTCCAGCTTTATCTTCGGCTGGTACTGCAGCATGAACTCCTGGCGCTCTAGAGCGCCGCGCAAGCTTTCTTCGATGGATTGCCGCTCGACGGCTCGAATGTTCATCTCCTGTTCAAAGAACTTGTAATTATCGCGCCCATCTTCCTTGGCTTGGTACATGGCGGTGTCCGCAGTCTTGATCAGGGTTTCCGGATCCGGGCCGTCATCAGGGTAGATGCTTATGCCAATGCTTGCGCTGACTCCAAGACGGTGGTGGCCGATGAAGTGGGGCGATTGTAGAATCGTGAGCATCTTTTTCGCACAAAGTGCCGCATCCTTTGGTTGAGCGACTTCTGAAAGCAGGACCACGAATTCATCGCCACCCTGGCGGCTTAGGGTGTCTGAACCGCGCACACAGGACAGTAAACGTTCTCCCACCGACTGGAGCAATTTGTCGCCAATCACATGCCCCAGGGAGTCGTTGATGTGTTTGAAGTGGTCCAAATCCAAAAACAGCACCGCGAACCTAGTGCTGTGACGACGGGCCAGGGCAATCGCCTGGGTAATCCGATCGTTCACGAGCGCTCGATTCGGCAAACCGGTGAGGAAGTCGTGTTGGGCTGAATGAGACATGTGGGACAGGAAGTCATCCTTCAGCTGTAGCTGCAGTTTCCTGATTTGGTCTGTCTCCGCTTGCATGCGTTGGCGCTCGATAGCATAGTGCAGGGATCGAAGAAGCGCTCGGGGTTCGACTTCACCTTTGATCAGATAATCTTGAGCCCCTTCCTGCAACGCTTGAGCGGCCAGTACTTCATCATCCAAGCCAGTCAACACCACGATCGGGACGCCGGCCGCGATGGCGTGCGCCTGCCGCACCGCGCCCAACCCGCTTGCGTCGGGCAATCCCAGGTCGAGCAAGACAATGTCCACCGCATTCGCGAGAAGATGAGTCACCGCCTTCTCCATGGATTCATGATGCGTCAAGTCGTACTTACACGAGGCCGGCTCATTGAGCATCTCGCGCAGCAAACGGGCATCTCCCGGGTTATCCTCGACAAGAAGAATTCTGATGGTTTTTTCGTTCATCACTTTGGATCGCTTGGGAGATCGATGTTCATGGAAATCCTCGGGGGCATCCCGGCCGGCCATCACACTCGTGGTTAGCTAGGGTCTTGCGTTGATCCATTGGGTTCTCCCAGGAGTTGCCGAATGACAGCCAAGAGTTCGTTGTTATCCACGGGCTTCTGCAGGAAAGCCTTCGCCCCAGCCTTCAGGGCCCGATCCCCGCTTTCGCGGCGGTCACGGGCGGACACCACGATGATAGGAATCACCGCAAGGTGAGTGTTTGCTTTTAGCCTCTCCATGACAACAAATCCGTCGCCGGCGGGCAGGCCCAGGTCGAGGATAATCAGGTCCGGTTGGTGCTTCCGTGCCTCCGTCATGCTGGCAAGCGCATCGGCCGCGAAGAAGGTATCGTAATTGTTTGCTTTGAGACGGATGTGGTACCCCAGCCGCACGTCGGAATCGTCCTCGATAATGAGAATTTTCTTATTCATGATGGATAGACCTCGTGTGGATTTCAGATTTGATCAGCGCTCCGATTCTTGCGGCCATCTTCCCCACGGTGTCCTCCAAGGGCACGGCTACGTCCGTGGGGATCGGGCTCAGGAATTCGTAAGAAACTGAAAAGGTCAGGCCTGCTTGTTTAAGCTGTTCAAGATGCCCAAATTGTTCTCGGATCCGTTTGGCAAGTACTGCTGCGCCTTTGTCATTGGCAAAGACCACGACAAAGAAGACTTCCCCGGCTCCTCCGGAATCCATTTTCGGCAGGAGCACATCCAAATTCGGAAGCAAACATCTTTGTATGACCATGCGACTCTCGCGAGACCATTCCTCGCGCCTCTCCTTGGAAAGCCAACCGTCCTGCGAGCCAATCTCCACGCTCATCAGGGCGACCGAATCCGACGGCCAGGCTTCATTGCTGAGCAGCGGGGCAATCAGGCTGCCGAGAGAAAAAACGGGCAATGTAAACGAAAAGATGGCTCCTTGCGCCGGAGCGCTCTGGACCCAGATTTGGCCACCCTGTCGGATAACCAACTCTTTGCAGATGTATAATCCAAGTCCAAGGCCCTTGCGGGCAGCCAAGGCAGGAGCTGCTACTTGATAGAGGCGTTCAAAAATCCGCTCGGTCATATCCGGGTTGATCCCGCATCCTGAGTCAGAAACCTCCACGAGCAAGAAACTCGGATCTTTCTCGAGCACCCGGGCCTGGGCCTTCACTGCGCCGCCTTTGGGCGTAAACTTGATGGCGTTATCGAACAAAATGAGCAGGATCTGCCGCAAGCGAGTCGGATCGGCGTAAGCGGACGGCACGTGCGTGGAAAGATCGAAGGAGAGAGTAATTTCTTTGGCTAAGGCAGTTCCCTGAAGCGTATTGACGGCATAAACGATGGCATCGGAAACGAAGACACATTGCGGTTCAACATTGAGTTTACCCGCCTGCGCTCGAGTGGCCTCGAGCAAGTCATCAATCATGGATTGAAGCTGCCGCACATTCCTCAGAATGATTTGGAGGTACTCGTGTTGTTCCGGTTTCGTTTCACCCGCCAATCCATCCGAGAGAATGGCCACAAACTGATAGATTGCAGTGAGAGGGGAACGAAGCTCGTGCGATACATGGGACAGGAAATCATCCTTCAGCTGTAGCTGCAGTTTCTTGATTTCGTCTGTTTCCGCTTGCATACGCTGACGCTCGATGGCATAGCGCAGGGATCGAAGTAGCGCATGGGATTCGATCTGACCTTTGATCAGATAATCTTGGGCCCCTTCCTGCAAGGCTTGAGCGGCCAGTGATTCATCATCCAAGCCAGTCAACACCACGATCGGGACGCCGGCCGCGATGGCGTGCGCCTGCCGCACTGCCCCCAGCCCGCTTGCGTCGGGCAATCCCAGGTCGAGCAAGACAATGTCCACCGCATTCGCGAGAAGATGAGTCACCGCCTTCCTCATGGATTCATGATGCGTCAAGTCGTACTTACACGAGGCCGGCTCATTGAGCATCTCGCGCAGCAAACGGGCATCTCCCGGGTTATCCTCGACAAGAAGAATTCTGATGGTTTTTTCGTTCATCACT
>Ga0307477_10000258_pt1 | contig 68694 bp, 51 predicted proteins | sample atmos_gasesECM2C_FD_203316 | JGI IMG/M metagenome (GOLD analysis project Ga0307477, IMG submission 203316) | Hardwood forest soil microbial communities from Morgan-Monroe State Forest, Indiana, United States - atmos_gasesECM2C_515 | ecosystem: Environmental > Terrestrial > Soil > Temperate...
CGGCTGCCATGGCGGTCGGATCTCCCCTGGTCGGGCTCGCCGCCCGCGCGCCATTATACGGAAAGACGCTCAGGGCTGCTCTTCCCACCGGATGCCGGGCGGAGCCGAGAACTGGCCGGGCCGCGAGAGGGGGCGGTAGTCGCCGAGCTGGAAGCGGGTGAGATTGCCCTCGCGGTCGTGATAGGAGACCTCGACGACCCGCAGCGTGGTGGGGTCGACGGCCAGCGTGGCGTCGCTCAGCTCCCCGGCCTTGCCCTTCGGGGAGAGCGCGATCGCGACCTGGCCGTTCGGCGAGGAGCGGGTGACGGCGCTGTAGCGCGCCTTCAGGTCGTCGACGCCGAGCAGCAGCAGGTCCAGGCCCGGCTCGTTCTTGCGGTCGATGCGGTAGCGGCGCCCGGTGTGGTCCTCCGGGTTCCAGGCCTGGACCATCTCGCCGCAGAGCAGGAAGCCCTTCGGATAAGGCTCCTGGTAGTCCCAGCGCAGGCAGTCGGGGAGGTGCAGCGAGAGACTGCCGCTCTCCTTCTCGCCGGACGTGAAGCCGGCCGGGATGTACGTCTGCGTGAAGGTTGCCGTGGTCGGGCCTGCCTCGACCAGGCTGCGGCGCACCCGCGTGAGCCAGGCCCAGGGGTCGGCGGCGGAAGCCGGGGAAGAGGCGGGGCGGGAGGGAGAGGGGGCCGGCGCCTGGGCCGCGGCGGCGGGGCCGGAGGCCAGCGCCGCGAGCGCGGTGATCGCCGCGATGGCCGCGAGGGCCATGATCGCCGCGAGGGCCGCCAGGGGGGCGCCGCGTGCGCCGCCTGTGCGGCGGTGGGTGCGGGTGTGGCGGATGGCCTGGCTGCGCTGGCTGCGCTGGCTGCGAATGATGCGAACCACCGGTCCTCCTCCTTGTCGCCGCGCGGGGTGCGGGCCTCAGTGGCGGAAGTGCCGCGTGCCGGTGAGCAGCATCGCCATGCCGTGCTCGTCGGCGGCGGCGAACACCTCGCCGTCGCGCTTGCTGCCTCCGGGCTGCACGACGGCGGTGACGCCGGCCGCCGCCAGCACGTCGAGGCCGTCGCGGAACGGGAAGAAGGCGTCCGAGGCGGCGACCGTGCCGGCGACCGGCAGCTGGGCCTTCTGGATGGCGATGCGGCAGGAGTCGACGCGGCTCATCTGGCCGGCGCCGATCCCGACCGTCTGGTCGCCGCCGGCGATGACGATGGCGTTCGACTTGACGTAGCGCGCCACCCGCCAGGCGAAGTCGAGGGCGCGCCGCTCCTCGGCGCTCGGCGCGCGCCGGGTGGGCGAGGTCCAGGCGGCAGGGTCGTCCGGGAAAGCGTCGGGCGGCTGCGCCAGGAAGCCGCCGGCGATGGCACGCAGCTCGATCTCGCCGGCAGCGGGGCGGTAGGGCGGGCACTCGACCAGGCGCAGGTTCTTCTTGGCCGCGAAGCGATGACGCGCCTCCTCGTCGAAGCCGGGAGCGAGCAGCACCTCGACGAACAGGTCGGCCATGGCGGCGGCGAGGCGGCCGTCCACCGGGCCGTTGACGGCGATCACCGAGCCGAACGCGGACACCGGATCGGTCGCCAGGGCGCGCTCGTAGGCGGCGGTGAGATCGGTGCCGCGGCCGATGCCGCAGGGGTTGTTGTGCTTGACGATCACTACCGTGGGCTCGGCGAACTGTGCCGCCATCTTGCGCGCCGCGTCGGCGTCGAGCAGGTTGTTCCAGGACAGCTCCTTGCCGGCCAGCTGCCGGTAGCCGCCGAGCGCGCCGCCGGCGGCGACGAAGGCGCCGGCGGCCGGCGTGGCCGGCGCGGCCGTCACCGAGTAGACGGCGCCGCCCTGGTGCGGGTTCTCGCCGTAGCGCAGCTCGTCGGTGCGCTCGAGCTCGAGCGCCAGCCGGGCCGGAAAGGCGACGCCGGCCGCGGCGGGCGCGGCGGCAGTGCCGGCCGCGGGTGCCGAGGCGATGCCGGCGGCACCCGCCGCGGCGCTGGCGACGGCCGCGACGTGGCGACCGAGCCATTCGGCCACGGCGGCGTCATAGCTCTGGGTGTGGCGGAAGGCTTTGGCCGCCAGCTCTCGCCGCAGCGTCTCGGGCACCACGCCGTCGCTCGCCGACAGCGCCGCCAGCAGGCGCGTGTAGTCGGCGGGCTCCACCACCACCGCGACGCCGGCGAAGTTCTTGGCCGCCGCCCGCACCATCGCCGGGCCGCCGATGTCGATCTTCTCGATCACCTCGTCGAACGTGGCGGCGGGGTCGGCGGCAGTCTCGCGGAACGGGTACAGGTTGACGATCACCAGGTCGATGCGGTCGATCACGTGCGCGGCCAGCTGCTCGGTATGCGCCGGTGTCGAGCGGCTGGCCAGGATGCCGGCGTGGATGCGCGGATGCAGCGTCTTGACGCGCCCGTCGAGGATCTCGGGGAAGCCGGTGACGTCGGAGACGGCCACCGCCGGGACGCCGAGCTGGCGAAGATAGGCGAGCGTGCCGCCGGTCGAGACGATCTCGATCCCGAGGCTCCGCAGACCGTGGGCAAGCTCGGCCAGGCCGGTCTTGTCGAAGACGGAAACCAGTGCGCGGTGCGCCGGCAGCATGATGGCGTGCTCCTTGGTGCGGTCCGCGGCGGACGGGAGCGGGGCGATTCGCGAGCAGTCAGCCCCGCCCGGCATCCGCCGGACCTGGGTTCAGTGTCCGGGCGACGGTAGATCGGGTCCCGGCCTGACCGGGACTTCGGCCGGGGGGAACGGGGCGGCCGCGAAGCCGCGCGCGCGGCGCCAAGGACCGGCCGCGCCCGCGGCGTCAAGGACCGGTCGCGGTCAGCGGCGGCGGACCGGCGCGCGGCAGCAGCAGCAACCGCGTGCCGCCGGCCGGCAGGCCCGACCGTTCGTCGCCGCCTCCCGCCCGGAGCCAAATGTATCGCAGGACCAGCGCCACGTCCGTCACCGCGTGGCTGAAGGCGACCGACGCCACGCCGAACGCGGTCGAGCGGTCGTCGAAGCGTCCGATCCCGGAGGCGAAATCGATCTTGCGGTACTCGAGGCCGATCAGCGGGTAGAGGCCGCGCCCGCGGCGCAGCGTGTCCGCGAGCAGCTCCGCGACGTCCGGCGCGCGCTCGAGGCCCGGGCGAATGCCGTAGAAGACCAGCGGGAAGCGCGGCTCGGCCGTCTCGGCGTAGCGCAGGAAGTCGACGAAGTAACGCCCCGCCTCCGGGTCCGCCTGGGAGCTCGCCAGGGGGTTGTTGGCGTCGGCCATGAAGTGCGCCGCGACGCCCATCCGGAAGACGATGTCGTCGAACGAATGGTGCGCCCGGATCGCCGCCACCGCCTGCGCCACCGCCTCCTCGAGCGCCAAGTCGAGGCTGCCCCCGCCGTCCGCGTCCTTGCGGTGCCGGGAGCCGTCGGTGTCGTCGAACGGCTCGATCACCCCGGCGAGGTACGCGCCGCGCCGCTTGATCAGCTGGCGGGCAAGGTCCGGAGGCGCCAGCCGTGCCGCCTCCCACGCGATCGTCTGGTGCGTCTTCGGAGTCCAGGCGCGGGCCGGCGCGGCAGCCGGCCCGAGCGCCACCGCCGCGGCGCCAGCCATCGCCGCCAGCCAAGTCCAGGATCCCAGGGATCGGTTGCTCGCCATTCGGGCACTATTCTACAGAGGAACAACCGTCACGGGGCGCCCAGCGGAGCAGCTCGCCGACGCTGCCGGTGACGAGGAGTGTGCCGTGCCCCCATCCATCATCCACCAGCTCGACGTGACCGGGACCTTCTGCCCCCTGCCCATCCTCCTCGCGGCGCGGGAGATGCTCCGCCTCACCGCCGGGGACCGGCTGGAAGTCATCGGCGACGACCCAGGCATCCTCGAAGACATGCCCGTCTGGTGCCAGCGCGCCGGCCACCGTCTCCTCGACATCTCCGAGCAGCAAGGCAAGATCGTCTCCCTCATCGAGAAGGGCGCCGCAGCCCTGGGAACCCCCGGGCGCCGCCGCGGAAGCGGAGCTCGAGGGGCCGGAGCAGCCGGCGGTTCCGGCAGGACGCGGGGCAAGCGCCGCCCGGAAAAGCGGGAGAGCTAGCGGGGGATCCAGCGAGACAGGACGGGCCTGGGAGACGACGGGAGCCAGCTGCCATCGCAGTGCCGGACCGCCGCATCCCCGAGCGCAGGGAGCAGCCGCAAGCGGCATAACCAGCCTGATTCCAATTACTTGGAGCCGAGTCCCCCGCCGCGGCCAGCGCAACCTTGACGGCAGCCCCTGACTGCTGCTAGAAACAAGCCCCTTCGGGAGCTCCCATCTCCCAGCCCAGGTAGCTCAGTTGGTAGAGCACGTGACTGAAAATCACGGGGTCGACGGTTCAATTCCGCCCCTGGGCACCATGTAACACCATTATTATCAGTTGGTTACGATGCCGCTCATCTGGTAACCGTGCGTCGCACACTTCACCTGGGCTGTCGCTGGGCTGTTCTGGAACGCTTGGCTGGGAGCTCGGCCGCAAGGGCCGTGCCTTGAACGAGGCGACATGGTCGCTCCCGGTCGCAGTGTCCGCGAGCGCGGTCGAGCCGCGGCAGCTCCGACGCAATAACTGTCGTGTTAGAATTTGCTTTTGCGGACGGGTCCGGAGCACCGCAGCCGCACGTTGCTACCTGGAGGCCAGGGCCGTGAACCTGGAAGACCAAAAGCGCGACGCCATACTGAGGTACCTGCACCAGCGCCACAGGAACACCAGGGGCATTTCCAAGATCCCGATTGGAATCCGGGATCTTCAGGCCGAGATGAAGGCCCAGGCCGGCTTGTCTCAACAGGAGGTCTCATCCAATCTCGACTACCTGGTTCAGGTGGGGTGGGTCAAGGAGGTCGTCAAGGATCGCTCCTTCAAGACGAAGGGCGGCATGGAAGTCAGCCAAGAGCAGGTCAAGTATAAGATTTCTGACGTAGGAATCAATCATCTTGAAGGGGCTACCGCTTTCAGGAAGGCAGATGCATCGCGCCACGTGAACATCACCAATGTGCGGGGAGTCACCATTTTGGGTGATGGAAACGTGGTGAACGCGAGCTACACCGACCTCTCACGCTGTCTCGACGAATTCGACGCTGCAATTGCTAAGAACGATGCGATCTCGGACGAGGACAAGGTTAATGCCGCCGGCGATTTGACCACCATTCGGGGCCAGATCGCGAAGCCAACTCCGGACTCAACTATTATCAGGACTGCATGGATTTCCTTATCACGGCTTGCCGATGTTGCCACATTAGCTGATGTTGCGATGAAAGTCGGGTTACTCCTGCAACCACTCCTATCGTAATCACTACGCCGTCTCCCACCTTCAGGCTAGTCCCCACAGAGAGACGGGTACAAAGATAGCTGATGCGCTTGCGTTTGTGGCTGATCTAATCACCGTGACTGCGCGGGAGAGCGGCTGTATGTGGATACATTGAGGCGTACCTTGTAGAACATTCCCAATAGCGCGAGCTCCCTCAAACAAGAGAAGGTTACCACGTGAACATCATGTCTTATAATCCCGGCCACGATGGCGCCATCGCGCTTCTTCGGGACTCCCGCCTAATCATGTCCGTCGAAGCAGAAAAAGACTCAAATTATCGACATTCTTCAGTATCTATTATGAACATATTAGATGCCATCGGTGAAGTAGGAGAATTACCTGACGTCATTTGCATGAGCGGTTGGTGGCCACGAGATCATCACGAATACCTTTACGGTTCTCTCAACAACGTCGGATATCGTGGCGTGTCGAAGGATGATGTCATAGTAAACCGCGGGCGCTTGTTACGAAGTAAGGTCGACTATTTTTCATCTTCTCATGAACGGTCGCACATTCTTTGCGCTTTTGGCATGTCGAATCTACCGAAGAGCACCCCCTGCTATGCATTGGTTTGGGAAGGAGAGATAGGCGCTTTCTATGAGATTGATGCCGAGTTGAACATCACGCTGATCGCCGATGTTCTAAATCAGCCGGGAAATCGCTACGGACTGCTCTACGGTTTAGCCGATCCGACCTTTCCCAAGGATGGACCCTATCCCCGTTCCTCGGACGCGGGAAAGCTCATGGCCTTAGCTTCATTTTCGAGTCGAAGCACGCCTTCCGCAGACGAGAGGAAGTTGCTCAGTTTTCTATTGGACGGTCCGTTCCGGAGCCTGAGCGCTTACGAGGAGCTTGAGCAAGCACCTCACCTAAACGTGGGGTTAGATGATTCAGAGTTCCGCAACTTCTCAGGGATATATAGCGACGCATTATTCGCTGTTTTTTGCCAGTTCGCGAGGAAGAACCTGAAGAAAAGGCAACCGCTGGTGATCGCCGGTGGATGCGGCCTGAATTGCGACTGGAACACCAAGTGGAAGGATACTGGCCTCTTCTCGGAGGTGTTCGTACCCCCCGTCGCCAATGATTCCGGTTCAGCCATAGGCACGGCGATCGATGCCCAATTCCGCTTTACCGGCAATCCGAAGATCGAATGGGACGTCTACTCCGGTTTGATTTTTCGAGCGGAAGGCTCATTCAATCCCGGCAAATATGATATCCTCGATACGGGCTACGATCAGATCGCCGACATGCTGGCGAACGACCTCATCCTCGGATGGGTGAGCGGCAGATACGAGATCGGCCCGCGCGCGCTTGGTAACAGGTCCATCCTTGCCGCTCCGTTCCGAGAAAGCATCAGAATACGATTGAACGAGATCAAGCAGCGCGAACAGTTTCGCCCGATCGCTCCTGTCTGCCTTCGTGGCGATGCTGCCAAATGGTTTAGCTGTAGTCACGAAAGCCCATACATGCTGTTTACGCATCGTTCGACTACCGACGCACTGGCAGCCGTTACGCATGTGAACGGAACCGCCCGCATCCAGACCGTCACGCCTGCGACTAACAAGCGTCTTTGTGATCTACTAGTCGCATTCAAAGCACGTACCGGTTACGGCGTCTTGTGCAATACTTCACTGAACTTCAAGGGGAAGGGCTTCATCAACAACATAGTCGATCTTAGTGCTTATGCCATCCAGCACGGCTTGGATGGGTTCGTGGTTGAAGGACGGGCATATCTTCTGAAAGAGTCCTGGCGGTATCAATCATATCTGAAGACTCTTCCAGCTGCGGGGGCACCGTCGCCTAGCAGCTGAATACGCCGCTTTTTCACGGATGGAAGAGACGGCATCGCTAGGTCGATCCAGCCAAACTGTTCCATTTCACCAAGGACACGCTGAACATGCATTTCTACCCGCCCGGCTTCGAGGAAGACGATCGCCTGCGGTCTGCCTTCGTCCGAGACCTCATGCTGCAGCAGCTTGATGGCTCGAGGACCTCGGGCGGCGGCGGGCTGGGCGAGTCGGGACTTATTCCCAAGACGCTGATTCAGTACTGGCACCACCCGTGCGCCGTCCCGGACGACGTGCGCGCCTGCCTCAACAGCTGGGATCGACTTAGCGAGGAAGGCTTCAAGTTCCGAATGTTCAACGACGTATCGGCGGCCGCATACATTGAGGATGGGTACGGCGCGCGGGAGCGCGAGGCATTCGCCCGCTGCCGACACCCAGCAATGCGCAGCGACTATCTGCGAATGTGCGTCGTGCTCGCAGAAGGAGGCCTCTACGTTGATGCGGACGACGTGCTGCTGGGCGATGGCTGGAAATACATTTTTCGAAACGGCCGACTAAAGGTGCAACCGCTATGCTACGATGTCCCATCCAGCAGTATGGTGCTAGCCGCCGAGATTTGGCGGGCCGATTTGCCAACAGACGGGCGCATCTTTTACGTAAACAACGATCCGATCGCGGCACCCGCCCACCATCCAGTTCTACGAGGGGCGCTCGCGCGCGCGACTGAGAGGCTACTTGGGGAGGATCGGCTCCACGAGATCCAGTCGACGACTGGCCCTGGCAACTTCACCGCCGCCCTGGTCGCGCACGCACGCGAGTTGAAGATCGCCGGCGCACCACTTGATTTTGAGCTGCTACACGACTGGGAGGTTATCGCGGAAACGCGCTGGGAACTCTCCTACCGCCGCGATGCCCGCAACTGGCGTTTCATGGATGTCGACTAAGTCTAAAAGCCGCAGCAGGGCGATGCGATGAATCTTCGCGAACCCACGGTCGCGCTGCGCAGGCTCGCATTTCGCATCGTGCGCGCCATGGCGAGCGCCATTCCCGGTGGCCGGATGGCGGCCTTTGGTGCAGGCAACGACATGATCGGGTCGATCTTGGTAGTGAACCTCGACCGGCAACCAAGGCGATGGCGGCGCGTGCTCCGCGAGCTCGGCCGCTTTCGAACTTCAGACGGCGCTCCACTGACCTCAATCGTGCGGCGGTTTGCTGCCGTGGATGCTCGCGATGGCCGCGCCGTGGCGGCGACCGCCGACGTCGATCCAACCTACTGCATCGGAAACCAATTGTATGTCCAGCCGGATTCGAGGCTGGAGGAGTGCTTCGGCGTCGACGAACCTATCAGAATGACCCGCCAGGAGGTCGCGGTCGCGAGGTCGCACGTGGAAGTCTGGAAGACAGTTGCGATAGGATCTAACAATTTCGTGCTGGTGCTTGAGGACGACGTCTGGTTCAGCCGCGGCGCAGCCGCGGCGATCGACCGTGGCTGGCGTGCTGCCCTCCAACGCTGTCGCTATCAAGGCGGCCCGCGTCTCCTCTACCTATCTTACGCGGATGCCGGAGGAACGGCAGAACGCGCCGACGTCTGTGACGCACTTTTTCGGCCGGTACGGGGACTTTGGTTCCTCTCCGGGTATGTGTTGTCGCGAGATGGTGCGGCGTCACTCCTGCGAGCGATGCCGGTGGTCGGGCCTGTCGACACGTGGGTCAACTATCGCTTCGAGGAACTGGGCGCGCTTGCGCTCGCCTCTCCTGCGATCCTGCAAAGGGATGACAGCGCCTCCGACAACTCCTACTCCGTCCTGCCATACTTGGCGCGGGCGGGGATCGTCGATGCGGGCTCGCGGGCTATGCCGCCCGATCGGACGCGCGGTGGCCCGGTATTCGCTTGGACTGCCGGCGGCGAGCGGGAAGGCCTCGCTATGGCTTTGTCCATGCTGGGACTGCGGGTCCGGGCGTTCGACGGCGACGAGAGGGCTATCCAAGCACAGGACCTTCCGAACCTCTTAGAAGTCTTCGACGCCCTCGTCGACCCGCCGCTCACGCCGGGTGCGCTGTTTGCCGCGATAGCCAGGACGGACTCCAGGTTCGTCTTGGAGGCGAACGCTGCGCTCTGGTCCGGGATAGAGCCGGAGCGCCTGCCGTCATCAAGGGTCGCGGTCCTTTCGCACGACAGACCAGGCACCGGATCGTGGGGGCCGCTCTGCGCCCTTCTCGGCCTGGCTGAGCCCGTTGAGACCTTTCCCGTCGGAGCTTTGAGAGGGATGAGGGTCTTCCGGGACGATCGTCCGGACGAAGCGCGGCGGTCTGCCACGCCCCTTTCGCGGAGGGATTGTCCTTTGGACGATTCGCCCTGGGTCCTCCCGCCACGGAGTGGCTGGGAGTCGATGCCTCCCGGCGATCAGCTGGTTCGGCTCGCAGGAGAGTGCCTTGTTCACGCGGCGATGACGACGGCGACGCCCTCGTTCCCTGCGCTCATCGAGACCTTTCCCGGCAATCTGGCATCGTTCGCGAGAGAAGGCCTCCTGTACGATGATGACGGCGCACATCTCGTTATCAGCGAGGCTTCCGCTGGAGGCAGGCCGTACCGTTCCGGCGCCTTCGCGTCCGTGCACTTCTTCGATCATGGATGCTTCGAGGCGGAGATAAGGGCCGCTTCTGGTCCCGGCCTCGTCACGGGCTTCTTCCTCCATCGAGACTCACCACGACAGGAGATCGATGTCGAACTGGCCGGCGGCGACCCACGGCGCATGCTGGTCAACATCTACTTCAACCCCGGTGACGACGGGGCGAAAGTTGGCTTTGGCTATCGGGGCTCGCCCTGCCGCATCGAGCTTGGCTTCGACGCCACCTTGGACTTTCACCTTTACGCGATCGACTGGCGACCGGGCCGCGTCGCGTGGTTAGTGGACGGCAGGATCGTTCACGAGCGCGTGGGTTGGGATCCCACTCCGCTTCCGCATCTTTCCATGCGCCTGCACGCCAACCTGTGGGCTCCCCGCTCCGAAGAGCTAGCTGGCCGGATCGATAACGATGCCCTGCCTTCGACGGCAACGTTCAGAAACGTATCGGTGCGGGCCTGAATCTATAAGCATATCTATCGACGTGGCACAGTCGAGCCGAAAGCCTTGGCCGTGCGTCGTCGCGACGTTGGTATGCGCAAGTGCTCTATCGCGGACATCTTTGCGTGTGGAGTCGGTCGCGGTCTAAAGCCACGGGTTCCTCGCCGACGGCGACGGTCCGCCTCCAGGCAAGGCCTCGACAACGCCCCCTGCAGCAGTGGACACCCAACTCCTATCGACTCGTCCCGTGCTCCTTCTCCCATTGGGCGACCGCCTGAAGCCTCTTTTCCTCATACTCATCGAAAAATAGCATGCTGATGAATTGGGGTCCGCTCTCGAATCGGAAGCCGCCACGGTATTCTCCCAGCGGACCGCGGAGATTGCCTTGCCAGAACCTCTCATTCGTCTCTGTAGAAGGTTGAGGAGGCGCTGCCGCCATGACTCTGTACCGAAGCTCCCCAGGAAGATGACTCTTCGTCAGCAACGCTAGAGCGATGCCGCGTCCTTTGGCGACCTTCACCGCACCATCTTGAAAACCGACCGTCGTAACCATGATACCTTTATGTGCTCCGATGTCATCTAGCTTCGAGTGGAACTCCTCCACTTCATTAGCCGACACCGAATTGCTGTAGCACTTGCACTCCACTACGCAAAGCAGCCTGGCGCCCGCGATCCCGATGCCAGCTGCTCGGAGTCTGAGTTTGTTCCCGACGGGCTTCGGACCCGCGGTGGTCACGTTCGCCGACGACTAGGCCGTCGATCGACTTGCCCGCAGGGCAGGGTCTCGGCCCCCCCTCCCCTCACTAACTTGGGCCTTCCCGCGAAGCCGGCGCCCGGCGGCCATGCTCTTACGCGCCCAGGCGGGACGCAGGCGGGCCGATCGGACCCATAGCCGACATGATGGCCGCTGCGCCATTTGGGCTAGATGCGGCGACAGCTCGACGCTGCTTCCCTCGGGCCGTCCAGGCTTGCGCTTCTTCGGCAACTGCGCACCCCCGTAGTACCTCGCAGGAAGGGACTACGGGCGCGGCGGCCGGCTACGGGGGGCCGGTGTTCGGTGATCAATCAGCCTAGCCGCGCTTGAGATGGTATTTTAGCAGTAGAATGGACGGCGGGAGCGGCCTAGCCCGCGACCAACACCCAAAGGAGCGACTCAGTGAACAACCCATTGGAGAGGCTCAGACTCAGCGATTCTCGGGCGCTGACCAGGGTCAGGGAGCGCTTTGCGGAAGAGGGCATTGACCTGCTAGTCGACACTCTGCTGATACTCCGCTTCCCGGATCCGGAGACCCGCGCGAACTGGGACGTTCTGCTGACACCTGAACAGGAACGCCAGGACAGCCGAGCTCGCAAGATAATCCAGGAGGTTAGAGCAGAGTTCCCGAATGTGGTCACAGTCGAGGCTGGCCTAAAGCCGGTCTAGGGGAACTGCCCGATACGGGATTACGCACTCGACAAACCAAGCCTTGTCGACATAATTTCAGCAAATGAATAGCGTCGGCTCTACCTTGAGCAGCAGCGACTTCGCTTGGCTTCTTGAACGTCGTGACGAAATGGTGGACGCCCGCGGTATGAACGCCGCTGGGGACCAGGGATTGCTGGTCTACGACCTGCACCTCGCGAGGTCGTTGATTGTGGAGAATCCTCGTGAGGTGCGGGTGCTAGGAGTCTCGACGCTTCCGGTACGTTGGCCGCTTGCCCCGCCAGTGGGAGACATGGACCCGGCATTCCCCCTCATCTTGGGAACTGAGGCCGGCCGAACACTGATTCTTGACGGGTTCCACCGTCTGGCGCGTGCTCGGCAGATGGGCATCGAGACGGTCAACGCGGTTGTCCTGACCGAAGCTGAGACGGGGCAGATCAGAAGCTTTCGGGCCTTCCGGACGTCGTCAGAGGATTAGGACGGCGAGCAGAATCCTTTGACTCGAAGCAACGACAACGAACGCCCCGTTGTTCCCGGCGGGCTTCGGACCCGCGGTGGTCACGTTCGCCGACGACCAGGCCGTCGATCGACTTGCCCGCAGGGCAGGGTCTCGGCACCCCCACCCCTCTTTTAACTTGGGCCTTCCCGCGAAGCCGGCGCCCGGCCTCGCGGCCATGCTCTTTCGCGCCCAGGCGGACGCAGGCGGGCCGATCGGACCCATAGCCGACATGATTGGCCGGCGTTGGACCGATCGTGGCTCCTGGGCCAACTGGCGGGTTGGTCGGTTTCGGACTGTCCCAACCGCGCACCACAGTGCGATTGTTGGCGCCCTCCGGCCGTGAAGTCCCGCGGGGTTCGCCAGGATGAAGATTCCGCAACCACGTGGTGACTCGATTCGGCCTGGATTCCGGGCCGCCGGCGGCCCGAATCGCTCCCTCGGGCTGGCGCCATTGTCGGAAGGCGATCCGACGTCCGGCACCGCCAGGACGCGCGCCGCGAGCGGCGGCATGGATCGCGACTCGCTTTGCTCGCCCGAGAAGCGAGAGCCGCTCCATCTTGGGGCAGGGCCTTGAGCCCTCGTCAGGTCCTCAAAGCTCGGAGCAAGAGACGGGGATGTTCGCTTCGCTAACATCCCGGCATTCTCGCCTTCGGCTCGAAAGCTGAGCGCCCGGAACCCATCAGGGACCTTGGACCTTCGGAATTCTCGCGCCTGAAAGCGTCGGTCGGGTGGCTATCGGTCGTCGCCGCTGTCGGCGCGGAGGAGCTTCTGTAGCATCGTTCGATTCTCGGCGAGGACCTCACGAACGGCGAGCACGAGCTCGGGTGTCAGGACGACGCCGCTGTTGGCGAGCTTGACGAGCTGATTCAGGTTGTTGCCGACGCGGTTGACCGCGACGATCGCCGAGCGGATCTCGGGGCGGCGAGCGATGGGTTTGACGCCCAGCAGGCCATCTCCGCCCGCCTACCCTGAAACGGGCGCCGGCGCCGCTCTGTGCCGTCGTGAGGCGGCCGCCTCGGACGAGCTCGAGGAGGGCCTGGAGCCCCCCGGCCGCGAAGCCGGTCGACCCCGACCCCGCGGCCATGGCTGGCCGTGCCTAGAATATCTATGCTATCATGAGTGCCCCAGCCGAGGAGGTCATGGCATGCACAGGGTCGCCTGCCTCATGAGCGCCGGACGGGGGCACGCATCGCCCGTCGTATCAACTGCGAGGGACCATGGTATGAGCGATCACGTGGGGCTGAGTAGCACGGTGGGCTGTGGAGTCCTTTGCGTCGCGCTGCTTACCGGGGCACCCCCTCTGCAAGCTGAGAGTTGGCGCCCCTTGGGCCCAGGCGGCGGCACCGTACAGGCGTTGCTTCTCGCTCCTTGGGCACCTCGAGTTCTCTATGCGGCGGTCAATGGCGGGGTCTACCGCAGCGATGACGGTGGCGTCTCTTGGGTCTGGCGAGGCCAAGGTCTCGGCGATGAGATGTGGGATCAATCGATCCAGCAATTCGCCGCCGATCCCTCGCATCCCGGAACGATCTACGCGATGAGCTTCTTAACCCTCTACCGGAGCACGAACTACGGTGCCAGCTGGTCGCCGCTTTACCAGTCAGCGAGCTCCCTTGGCGAAGCTCTTGCTATCATCCCGGGCGCCCGGCCGACCATCTTGCTCGGCGATGGCTGCGATGTTCTCCGGAGCGCCGACGGCGGCGCGACATGGTCGACCATCTACTCCCACGATGAATTTGGTTGCCTTGTCGAGAGAGTCGTTGCCGATCCCGTCCACCCCGGCGAGGTCTTCGTGGGAGCGCTGGACGGAGTCTGGAAAGTCGATGGAGCCGGTGCAGTGACGTTGCTGCTCGCTGATGGAGGGAGTGACCTGGTGATGGCACCGAGTGATCCGCTGACCCTCTACGCCCTCGCGGGCTATGGCTGGCGCACCCGCGATGGGGGTCAGACCTGGACCGAGTTCACGGGACCGGAGGAGTCGCCCATCGGCGGGTCTGGATCTTGCCTCGCGGTGAGCCCCGTCGCACCCGCCACCGTCTACATGTGCGACTACTTCTTCGGCGTCCTCGTCAGCTACGACGCCGGCGACACCTGGAGGCAGCTGTCGCAAGGCTACCCGACTTACATGCTAGACGGGGAAGCTACGCCGCAGCCCGCGAGCGCCGTAGTGATCGACCCCCGTGTTCCTGGGAGCGTTTGGGCTGCGGTCTCGGCATACGGGGTTCTCAGCAGCGGCGACGGCGGCCGGTCCTGGTCGCTGCCAGAGCAGACTGGTCTGACGGCGAGTCCGGTGGACTTCTTGACCTTCGACACCAACCGACCCGAGACCCTGTACGCGCGGTTCGAGCCACGACTCGACATCGAGCTGAGCGTCGACGGTGGGCAGAGCTGGTCGGTCCTGGCGGGAGCGCCGCCCGAGAGCACCGTGGTGCTCAACCCCGCCGAGGCCGGTACTCTTTACGCGGTCAATGGGACCGGCCTCTCCCGCAACGCACTGGACGGTGAGTGGTCGCCCCTGCTCGGCGGCGTCATCTACGATGCGGCCTTTCCGTCGCCCGGCGTCATCGTCGCCGGCGACTGTTGGCTCTCGAGGAGCGTCGATGGTGGGCAGACCTGGGCCAAGACGATCGCCTGCCACAGATTCCTTCCTAACCAGGCTCTCCTGGCTCTGCACTTCATCAGCGACCCGACAGATTCCCAGACCCTCTACGCGCAGATCACCCGCGGGCAGCAGCGGTGTTTTTTTTGTGGCCTGGAGACCTGGCGCAGCGATGATGCGGGGACGACTTGGCGATTGATTCTCACGAATAGCCCTGCGCCCGCGCTCGACCCCACCCATCACGGCCGGCTTTGGGTCGCTCTCGGCAACAAGGTCGCGAAGACGATCGACGGCGGCCGTCAGTGGACGGTCATGGGCGAGATCCCAGGCGTCGACTCCATCAACACCCTGATCTCTTCGCCGACCGAGCCCGGAGTCCTCTATGCCGGCACGGGGCTCTATGCCGGGGACGGACAGGGTGTGTTCCGCAGTTATGACCAGGGTCGGAGTTGGAGCCCCCTCAACGAGGGCCTGAACGGGCACCTCACGATCAACTGGCTCGGCGTCAACCCCAGCGATCCCCATCGCATCTACGCCATCCCCGCCGAGGGTGGGCTCTTCCGGTTGCTAGACCGCAACTAAGGCTCATGGCCATCGCCGGACCGCCCTGACTAGAGGGTTGGCTTCGCGCCAACCACGATGATGCAGGTCCCCGAATCGAGACTCGGGTCAACGCTGAAGTCCATCTTGATCCCCGCCGAGGAAAAGGCGCTCTGGATCCCCCTGGCAACGGCGGGCGGCGCCTTGGCATTGCGCACCATGACCGCAATACCGATCTCCGATGGACCGATTACCCGGCTGGTGTGCGCAGCGATGCCGGCCGCGCGCAGCGTTGCTGTCACCTGCTCGGCAAAGGTCGCGGTTTCGTAGTTTGGGCCCAGGGCCTCCACCTCAACGTTCTGGCCCGCAAAGGCGGTGAGCAGGCGAGCGATCGCCGCTTCTTGCGCTGGCGATATCGAGCGGGGGCGGGCGGCCTCGGTGAGGAACGTTGCCTGTTTCTCGGTTTGCGCGAGACGAAAGGTCAGCCGAGCGAGCTCTGACTTGGTGGCTTCCAGCTGCCTCCTGTGGGAGGCGAGTTCGTCGTTGAGGCGCGCGACCGTCGTGGCCATCACGACGAGCCCTATGACGGCGATGGCCGCCAGCAGGCAGCCGATCACGCTCACGATCGTAGCGAGCTCGGACCGCCTCTGGTTTGGGGCGATTTCGGAGTCAGCCATGGTCCCTTTCCGGGGGCCTTGCGTGGCGGTGATCAGTGCCGTTCCACCACGGGCCCCTCTCTATACTACGCGATCGCGATTCCGCCGGGGACAGGGATGAGATGCTCCCGCGACCCCTTCGCCGAAAAGCCGCCTTAGCGCCTACGACCAGACTGGCAGAGTCCGATCAGGGTTTACGGGCTACTGGGTACTTCGAGCGCCGCCTGCTTGACTCTCTTCGCAGGCTTGCGGCGGAGTCGAGGGAGCGCCGCGCGAGCGAGGTTCCGACGCGCGAAAGAAAGATCCGCACCGCGGCGGCGCAGAAGATCCGTCCGACGTAGCTTTGGTATAGACTTCCGCCTTACCGCCTCTGAGGCGAGCAGGTCATGAGCCAATGCACGCAGTGCGGAAGCCAGTTGCCACCCGGGGCGGGCAACTGCCCGAGCTGCGGCAGGCCGAGGAAGAAGACCTCGACGACGGTGATCGCGCTCGTGGGCTGCGCCATCCTGTTAGTGCTGCTCAGCGTCTTCCTGTTCGTCGGCGTCGGGCTGGCCGGGATCACCGCCGCTATTTTCATCCCTAGACACCTCGACACGCTGCACAAGGCTAAGCAGCAGCACGCGATCGCGGAGCTCCTCAGGATGGGTACGGCGATCGAGCTCTACAAGACGCACCACGGCTATGCGCCGGCCGCGACCGACATGAACGGCCTGGCGGAGGCGCTCGGCACGGTGGACGGCGCCGCGATCTCGCGGCTCGATCCCTGGCAGCATCCCTACCGCTATGCCTGCTGGCAGGAGAACGCCGGCGCCCGCGGGTGCGATCACTACCGGATCGCCAGTGCCGGAGCCGACGGCCGTTTCGAACAGAGCGACCTCAGGGATTACACATTTGCACGGTTTCCGCGCCTGACCTACGACCACGACATCGTCTTCGGCGATGGTGCCTTCGTCACGAGCCCTGAGTGACCTGCGTCCGCCGCCTCAGGCGGTCTCGGCAGAGCTCTCGAATCGTCCGCAAGCAAACAGTTCGCGGCGGCGATTCGTAGAATCATACGAGAGGTGCCCAAGATGCGAGACAAGGCTTGTGCCAGTGCATTGCCGAGGCTTTCCCGACACGGACGTCTAACCGCGGCCGGCTTGGCAGCAGCGTTGGTTGCCGCCATCCTGCCGGTGGCTCTCCCGACCGCGGCGGCCGAGCTCGAGGCGCCCCTGTTGCGGATCCACGTCACGAGCACCGTGGACCGCTTCCTGTCCTTCAGCGAGATCGACTGGGAGGTGCTCATTTCGGCGTCCGGCAATATGCAGGGATTCACCACTTGCGGGTGCACAGGTCCGGAATGCGTGATGCAGCGCTGGATCGCCGTGGCGAACACGGCGCAACTGTCTCCCTCCCAGCTCAGCACTTTGCAAGCGGCCCTGGCGAGTGGCCACATTGGCCTACTGGGCAGCTGCGACTACTTGGACGGTGGCACCGCATCTGACCAAGGGCTGTACGAGCTCCACTGGTATGGGCGAAATCTGCGCCAGAACACGATTGTGCTGCATCTCGGCCCCGACTACAGCCCCGGCGCCCATCCTTCCTGCAGCCAAGCAGAGATTGATCTCTTCACGACCATAGATCGCCTCGTGGTCAACGTCTTGGAGTTTCCATCTACGATCGCTCCTGGTCCGCACAATCGGGCGACCGCCTGTGGCGAGGTCCAGTGAACAGTGGATACGGCGGGGTGGGTCGGTTCGGACCGTGCAAGGCCGTCAATACTCGAGCTTGAAAACGCCTTGGGAAGTCCCAGCGTACAGCACGACACCATCGGTAGCCGCCGTCAGATCGAACAAGCCTGTGAACTGCAGGAGCGGAAGACCCTCCCCGCGAGCATGCCAGGTGGCACCTCCGTCATGGCTCGCGAGGATCCCCTCGTGGGGGACCCCGACAAAGAGATGTCCGGACGCAAGAGGATCAACCTTCAAAGTGACCCCTGCCGCGGGCCGTGTGCTGAGGAGCGTCCAGCTCTCGCCCTCATTGGTGCTGCGGTAAAAGCCCAGCGGGGTCACCGCATACAGCGTCGAATCCGCCGTGGGATCGATTGCCAGGGCTGACCACTGGGGCAGCCCGTGGTCTGCCCGCTGCCACGTGCGGCCGCCGTCAAGACTCCGCAAGACGTAGGGCTCCTCGTAGCCGAGATCCGGTTGGGCCTGGCCAGCCCCCAACAGCGTCGTGGGATGCCGGGGATCGACCAGCAGCAACGAGAAGCCCTGTTGGAGTTCCGGCTGGATGCACGACCAGGTTGCGCCGCGGTCGAGGCTCCGCTGCACCAGGCAGGCCTCGTCGTTGTAGCTATCAGCCTCGCGAAAGGAGTACAGCGTCGCCGAGCGGGTTGGATCGACGAGGAGTCCACCCAAGGGGAGGTTCACGCAGGTCCAACGAAGCCCCCGATCGTCGCTGCGCGCCCAGTTGAGGCATGGATAGAGCCGATTCGTATAGAGGGTATTGGGATCAACCGGGTCGACGGTGAGGGCTGTACCGGCCGTGGCGCTCAGTCGGCGCCAATGCGTGCCCCCATCGGTGCTGGAAAGCACTCCGTCTCCACACGTCGAGCAGTACGACGCCGCGGTCCCCAGGTAGATCGTGCCGTCAGTCGCCACGGCAAGAGTCTGCACGTCCTCTGCGAGCAATCCCAGGTCGCCGGGTCGCCAGGTCGCACCCCCGTCGGTCGAGAGCCACGCTCCGTGCTCACCGGCACCGATGAGGCGATCGCCGGAGCCGTCGTTGAGGGCCAGCAGCTGGAGAAGAGGGTCAAACGGCGGTCGAGAGCTCGCGCGCCACGTCATGCCATGGTCCAGACTGGTCAAGACTCCTGCTGGGGACACCGACGCAAAGAGAACCCCCGATGAATTGGCCGTCAGGCACTGAACGCTCTGACCCACGCCGTGAATTCGGGTCCAGGTCTGGGCACCATCGGTTGACTTGAACACCGGGCCGGACAGAATCCCGGGAATGACATAGAGGGTGTGCGAATCCGACGGATCGAACAGCAGGTTGAAGGCGCCCCCTGCTGCGGCGAAGCTGGGTGATGTACCGCCGGCGGCGTGCCAGGTGACGCCGTCGTCGACGCTCTTATAGACGCCCTGGCCAGTTGCCGAGTCAGTAAAAACGCTGGCGTAGAGAGTCCCGTCCGCTGCAACGGCAGCGGAGGATACCAGCAGGCCGTTGGGGCGCCACACCGCCGACCAGCGCGTCGCGCCGGCGCGGGTTCGAAACAGGCCGCTGGAGGCCGCAGCGTACAGGGTCGAGTGATCACGCGGATCGCTGGCGAAACTGTAGACGTAGCTGCCGTCGCGGGGACCGGCGGGCGCTGCAACCCAGGAGCGCCCCCTGTCCAGACTCAGTGACAGAAAGAACTCTGGCGGATCACTGCCGGTCACGAAATTCGAGATCGTCGCGGCGTAGACCACTGCGCAATCGTTGGGCGCCACGGTAAGCGCAGTGACCCAGCTCCGGGGCAGACCCGCTGCGATGGAGACCCAGTGCTCGCCACCGTCCTCGCTTCGAAACACGCCCGCGCTCGCGGTGCCGGCATAGACAGTGAGGCGATCCAATGAGCAGATCGCAACTGAGGTCACGGTTCCACCCCCGGGCCCGATGGACTGCCAAGCCGATTGGGCGCCAAGCCTGGCGGTGCCAGCCAGCAATCCGCAGGTGATCACGAGAGATCCAATCGTGGCGCGGTGCCTGGTCACGAGATCCTCCACTTCTCCAGCCCCGGAGGGTGCCCCGATCGGCAACGCCGGCCTGCGTCAGGCGGACTTGCGACGCTTCAGGCTGCCGAAGGCCAGCCCCGCCACGGCCAACGCCAGCAGCAGCAGTCCCAGGTTCGAGAGGGTCGGGATGTCGGTGCCGCCGGCCGCCGCCACCGTGAAGCTGGTGGGATTGTCGGCCCCGGCCACGCCCGGATCGTCGGTCTGGGCCGTCGCGTCGTTGGTCCCGTTGCCGTCGCTGTCGTAGGCGATCGTCCCCTGGTTCGAGATCGTCTGGCCGGCAGCGCTGGACTTGATCGTGGCGGTGATGGTGATCGTCACCGTGCCGCTGACCGGGATCGCTCCGTTCCAGGTGACCGTGTTGGTGCCGGTGTTCGCCGCCGCCGTGCCGCTCGTCGCCACGGCGCTGACCAGAGTCAGCCCCGACGGGAGGACGTCGGTGAACTCGTTGCCGGGGTTGTCGGCCTGGGCTGCGGTGCCCGAGTTGGTCAGCTTCACCGTATAGGTGACGGTACCGCCGACGTCGTACGGTCCGGCGGAGACGGTCTTGGTGCCCGTGACGATGGCTCCGGGCGCGGCGGTGATCGTGTCGCTGTCCGTCGCCGAGTTGTTGCCCGGGTTCGGGTCGGTGACACCCGCCGGGGCGGTCACCGAGGCCGTGTTGCTCAGCGTGCCGGTGGCCGAGGCCGAGAGCGTGCAGCTCACCGTGTAGGTCACGCTGCCGCCGCTCGGGAGGTTGACGGTGTCGTTGAAGCTGCCGGAGCCCGAAGCCGTGCAGGTGCCGCCGCCGGCGCCGACGCAGGTCCAGTGGCAGGTGAGCGAGGCTGGCAGGGTGTCGACGACCTTGGCCCCGGTGGCGTTGCTCGGGCCGGGGTTGCTGGCGGTGATGGTGTAGGTCACCGAGCTGCCCGCGGTGACCGTGGTCACGCCGTCGGTCTTGCTGATGGCGAGGTTCGCGCTCGGCGACAGCGTGTCGCTGTCCGTGGCGGAGTTGTTGCCCGGGTTGGGATCGCTCACGCCGCCCGGGGCCCCCACCGACGCCGTGTCGCTCAGCGTGCCGGTGGCCGCGGGCGAGATGTTGCAGCTCGCCGTGTAGGTGACGCTGCCGCCGCTCGGGAGGTTGACGGTGTCGTTGATGTTGCCCGAGCCGGAGGCCGTGCAGGTGCCGCCGCCGGCGCCCACGCACGTCCAGGTGCAGGTGAGCGAGGCCGGGAAGGTATCGACCACCGAGGCCCCCGGCGCGTTGCTGGGGCCCGCGTCGCTCGCGGTGATCGTGTACGTCACCGAGCCGCCCGGGGTGGCCGTGGTCACGCCGTCGGTCGCGGTGATCGCGAGGTCCGCGCCCGGCGCCAGGGTGTCCGTATCCGTCGCCGAGTTGTTGCCCGGGGTGGGATCGGTGACCCCGGCCGGCGCCCCCACCGTCGCGGTGTTGCTCAGCGTGCCGGTGGCGGCAGCCGAGATGTTGCAGGAGGCCGTGTAGGTGACGCTGCCGCCGCTGGGGAGGTTGACGGTGTCGTTGATGTTGCCCGAGCCGGAGGCCGTGCAGGTGCCGCCGCCGGCGCCCACGCACGTCCAGGTGCAGGTGAGCGAGGCCGGGAAGGTATCGGCCACCGTGGCCCCCGGCGCGTTGCTGGGGCCCGCGTCGCTCGCGGTGATCGTGTAGGTCACCGAGCCGCCCGGGGTGGCCGTGGTCACGCCGTCGGTCTTGGTGATCGCCAGGTCGGCCTGCGGAGTCAGCGTATCGGTGTCGGTGGCGCTGTTGTTGGCCGTGTTCGGATCGCCGGCGAAGGTCACCGTGGCGGTGTTGCTCAACGAGCCGGTCGCCGCCGCGGCGATGGCGCAGGACGCGGTGTAGGTGACGCTGGCGCCGCTGGGGAGGTTGACCGTGTCGTTGATGTTGCCCGAGCCGGAGGCCGTGCAGGTGCCGCCTCCCGCCCCGACGCAGGTCCAGGTGCAGGTGAGGACCGCCGGGAAGGTATCCGCCACCGTGGCGCCGCTGGCCGGCAGGGCCGAAGCGTTCGACGCGGTGATGGTGTAGGTCACCGAGCCGCCCGGGGTGGCCGTGGTCACGCCGTCGGTCTTGGTGATCGCCAGGTCCGGCGGGGGAACGTCGTCGAAGCAGAGGGTGACGTCGTTCAGCGTGGGCGTCATCGTGTTGTCGGTCGTGGCGAAGAACGCCCGGTACTGCAGGTACCGGAAACCGTTGAACTGGCTGAGCGAGGCGCCGCTCGTGGTGAAGAACGTCGCCGCGGTGCCGTCGGGCCCCACGAAGTTGAAGGGACCCGTCGGCGAATTGCTGGCCGCGACCTGGAACTGGAGCGTGGTGTTGGCAGGGACCGAGGCGGTCCAGGAGAGCGTCGTCCAGAGCGGCGTGAACGTGGGGGCCGGATTGCTGTCCTTGAGCGACGAGATGAGGTCGCCGGACGCCGAGTACCCGATGTTCAGGTGGATCTTGAAGCCGGCGTCCGTGCTCACGCCGCCGGTCAACGGGATCGACCAGACCGTGCCGCTCGTCGCTCCGCTGACCCGGGTGCCGCCAGGATACACGTCGGAGCCGGCCGTGGCGGTGCCGCTCCGGGTGAGCGCGTACGTCCCAGGCGAGGGGTTCGCCGTCGGGCGGATCACGATCGCATACTTCGTCCCGGCGGTCAGGGTCGGCGGGGTGCCGAACGTCGCCGTGTAGAACACCGCCGAGCCGCTGCTGAAGCCGGTGATCGTGGCCGACGCGATGTCGGCTCCCGTCGGCAGGCCGCCGCTGGTGGCGCGGAGGCTCAGGGTGAGGTTCGGGGTGGTCCCGGTGCAGCCGCTGCAGAAGAGGTTGATGTCCACCTTGGTCAACAGGCCGGTGGTTGCAGGCGTGAAGGTCTGCCCTCCCCAGGTCGTCGTGGTGATGCCCACCCCGCTCGTGCCCAGCGTCGTGTTCTGCTGGTCGATGAGGTCGGGCTTGAGGAGCAGCACGTCTCCGGGGCTGACCGCCAGGTCGAGGTTCGTCGCCACGCCGGTCTGGAAGTCGGCCTGCGTCGTATCCGTGAGGCACGCGCTGGTGGGCGCCGAGCCCAGCGAGAAGTCCTGCGTGGTGGTGTTGCCGTCGGTCACCACGATGGGCGAGGCCGTGCTGGAGTTGTACCCGGGATCGCTGGCTGTGGCGCTCGGATAGGTGCCGGCCGGGATGGTCGGGAACGAGTAGAACCCGCTGCCGTCGGTGGTCGCCGTCCGGCTGCCGAAGCTCACGGTCGCGCCGGCGATCGGGGCGCCGCCGACGGTGGCGGTCACCGTGCCGGAGAGCGCGCCGCCGGCTCCCACGGGGGTGCAGGACGGATAGGAGAACGAGCCGATCCGCGTCAGGAAGCTCAGGCCGTCGACCGCGTAGTACTCGTTGTTGAACCAGAACGTGCACCCGTCGGGGTCGAGCGTCATGCCGGTGTAGTCGCCCCAGCGGATGCAGCTCGAGCTCCCGCAGTTGCCGGTCTGTGTGCCGGTACCCTGGAAGAAGAGCTGCTCGGTCTGGCTGAAGGTGTTCACCGGGTCGGTCGCCAGGCGGCCGGCGTACTTGATGGCCGGCTTCGTCGTGCTGCTCGAGGTGCTGTAGCCGAGGGCCATGTCACCCGCGCGGTCGATCGCCAGGCTGGGCACGAAGCGGTAGAGGACGTTGGCGCCATCCGGATCCCAGGTCGCGGCCTGCGGCAGGCTGCCGGCCACGGTGCCGCCGGTGACGCTCACCTGGTACCAGCGCGAAGCCGCGAAGCCGGAAGTGTTCTGGCGGCGCACCGTATGGGTGACCCACAACGACTCGAGGCCGGCGAGGTTGGTGTACTGGTTCTGCATCATCGCCCGGATCTGCAGGACGTCCAGGCTGTTGCCGCCCTGGGAGGGCGCGTTGGCCACCCCCGCGTTCGGCCAGCTGGTCGCGGCGAGGGGGGTGTCCGGGCCGGTGAAGGTCGAGTTCGAGATGCGGGTCCAGTCGACGTGGAACTTGTAGACGGTCAGCGCATTGAGGAACTTCCAGGTGGAGACGAAGAAGTTGGGGGTGCCGGGAGGCGGGGTGCCGGTCTGCAGCCGCGCGTTGCTCGGAATGACCGTGAAGTCCGACGCCGGGGCGTCGAAGGTGAGCACCTGGACGGTCGGGCTGCCGGCGTACATCTGCGCCTTGTTCAGCGCGAAGACCCGCGGGTTCTGGAACGACGCCCCGGCGGGGTAGCCGAACATGTTGGCCGACATGTACAGACCGTCCGGCCAGATGCCGAACTTCGGGTAGTCGCCGAGCCCGCCCACGAGGTGGATGGAGTAGAAGTTCCAGCCGCCGCTCACCGGATCGCCCGTCTTGGACGCCGCGAAGCACTGGAAGGCTCCTGGCGGATTGATGATGTTGCCGGAGCCGTCGATCTGGAACGCGAAATCGGTGATGATCCAGCGGTCCTCGAAGGTGTCGTAGAGCACGACGGGGTCGCCGAAGTTGTTGGTATCGCACAGGTTGCCGAAACTACCCTGACTCATGAAGGTGTTGTACGTGAACGCCGCCACCCGCGTGCCGTTCTTGGCGTAGACGCCGATCGACGTGTTGATGGCCTGGATGTAATAGGTGGGGCCCGCGTCTCCCACGGGGTCGGGAGGATGCCCGGCGCCCCACGTGGCGAAGTCGAGGCCGTCGAAGCTTGCCGACGGCGCCGGCGCGGCCGCCAGCGGGACGGCGTTCCGCGGCTCGGCGGTGGGCGCCGAGGGCCCTCCGGGGAGCTCCACCGGCTCCGGCTCCGGCTGCTCGCGTTCAGGCCGCTCGAACTTTTCCGGCGCGACCTGGGGCAGCGTACGCAGGTCGATCTGGCTGGTGCCGGCCCGCCTCATCGTGAGCTCGATCGGCTTGCCGAAGACGGAGGGCACGTGCACCGTCCTCATCTCGCCCGGCTCGTCGGCCATGGCGCGGCCGGCCAGCGCCAGCCACGGCAGGATCAGCAGGATCAGCAGGATGAGGAGCGAGCGGGCAGTCCTGGCCTGGCGTTGACGGCTGGCAGGAGGACACACGACCTTGGGCCCGATGCGAGTTGAAGACATCTAACTTACCCCCGGAGCGCCAACGGAGCATTCGCTGCAAAGGGAGGATTCCCTGCCGGCTCTGATCACGGTGCTGGTGCGGCCGGAGTATACCAGCTTGGCGGCAGAATGCCGACTCCAACGGAATTCGCTTATGCGCTGCGGACTCTGAGCGGATCTGGCGAAGCCGCCGAGCGCAGCGAGGGCAACCTTGAGGCCCGGGCATCCCGGCGTTGGTAGGCTGGTCGAGCGAGGGGGGGTCGCCCGCGTCCCTCCGCACACTGAGAAGTCTGTACAATAGCTACGAGGGGAAGCCGATGCCCCGCAAGCTCGAAGATGTCGCCAGCCCCTTGAAGCATCCAGCGTTAGCTGCCTTCACGCCCAACAGCGAGGGGCTGCTGAGGAAAGTCTCTGAGCTGGTCGACGACCGCATGCTTGAAGAGATCGCGCAGTGCGACTACGGGGAGGAGGCAGCGGAGCACCTGATCGAGCTGCGCAAGATCCGTGACACTGGCGAGGTGCCCGTACCGGTCCAGTTCTGCCCCCTGGAAGTCCTCGCACTCACCAGGTGGACGAGCGACACCCCCACCAGGACAATGGGCCGGCGCGACCACGTCATGAGGGCCTTCGCGTGCTCCGCGTTGCTGCGGATCAAGGGTGAAGGCGGCAATGATCCCAGCATCGAGAGAGAGAATGAAACCCTCGTGCAGCTGCTCGCGAGCCTGGACAAGCTGGGCGGGTATCACGAAGAGGCACTCCAGTTCCTGGCTTGGCGCCTGGAGACCCTGGCAGACGACGATGAAGAACGCCCCTTCTTCATCTATGCCCTGCTGCTCTTGACGCTGAAGACCCGCGCTCCCGTCAGCGACTCCCAACTGGCGGGAATCGTCGACTGGCTCGTCGAGGATGAGGACCGCCTGAAGCGGGACGACTGGAAGGCACGCCCGGCATACCGAAGCCATTGGCTCCTCGGGCTGACCTCCTACAATCAGAGACACCTCGTCTGGGCAGCGACCGGACATGCGCTCAGGGGCTTGGCCGCCGAGGCCGCGATCCCTTCTCAGCTTCGCGACCTCATCCTGTATCTCGGGTCGCTGGTAGCACGGAATCCGGCCTACTGGCGCTGACGAGCCGGGAGGCTCGGGGAACGGGCCAACCCCCGCCAGCAGGGCTGGTTCATTCGAAGAGGGCCTCCACGGCCAGGCGCCAGCCCGGGAGCGCCGGCTCGGCTTCGGCGATCTCGCCACGGCGGTAGACGGCGGGATGCTCCGGGTCGGAATCGCGATAGACCAGGACGCGTTCCTCTCGCAGCACGTCCACGTCCCAGACGACCTGGGTTCCGGCGGCGAAGTAGTCGCCGCGCTTCTCGGCCATGGCCCTCTCGGCTCGTGGCCCGTAGTCACTGTCGCTGCGCACCTCGACCGCGAGGCGCGGCGCTCCCTCGAGGAAGCGGCCGCCGGTCCGGGGACCGACGTAGAAGGCCACGTCCGGGCTGAAGGATGTGCGGTTCGGCAGGTGTACCAGGAACGCGGCATTGTCCGTGTACGCGCGGCCGGTGCCGGTGCGTCGGGCGTAGTCGCGCACGGCGACGAAGATCTCGCCGGCCGCGCTGCTCGGCAGGTCGCCCGTCGGCGACATCATCACCAGCTCCCCCCTGACCAATTCGGCCTTCTGGTGGTGCGGGAGCCGGTAGAGGTCGCCCACGGTGGCCGCGCGCTTCGACGTCATTCCTCGATGCTAGCACCCCCAACCGACGCACGGCTCCCCCCTACCTGACATGACGGAAAGCAGAGCGTGCGGACACGAGCTCATGACGCCGCAGAGCCGGTCCTCGTGGCGGAGGGCGGATCGCGGATCAATGGGGGCGCGGTGGCGCGGCTGCGAGCGCTGCCGGGTCGGGCAACGGCACGGCGTAGAGCATTCCGCGCAGGGTGCCGACCAGGAGGTTGCGGTCGTCCGAGAGGCCCAGCCCGCGGACGACGCCATCGACGTGGAGGCGCAGGACCTCGGCGCCGTCGGTCAGGCGGAATCCCGCGATCTCGCCTTCCTGGCTCCCGGTGAGCACCATTCCATGCCAGACGAGCGGCCTGAAGGCGGACCACTCCCTTGGCGCGCGCTGGCGCCATCGGACACCCCGGAGCGCCGGATCGAGACATGCCATCGTGCCAGGAGTGGATTGGGTGAGGATGCACTCGCCGGTCGCGACGATGGTGCCATAGGCGGTTCCGTCGACCTCCGCCGTGGCCTGGACCGCTCCGGTGGCAGGGCTCAGGCGATAAATGTGACCCTTCGTCCCACCAACATAGAGAGCATCGCCCGACAGGGTCATCGAGGTGTTCAGGTCGGCGCCCAGGTCCCGCTTCCAGATCAGCCGCCCTGACGCGACGTCGAGAGCGTAGATCTCACCAGTCCTGGCCGCGAAGAACAACCGGTCACCGGACAGCGCCGGCGAGCCCGGCGGACGTTCGCCGGCAGGAGTGCGGGGGGCCTTGTCGAACGTCCAGTTGCGCCGTCCCGTCGCGAGGTCGAGCGAGACCACGTCGCCCCGCATGCTCACGACGAGGACGTCGTTCCCGTGCCGCACGACGTCGCTCATCGCGCCGCCTGCCAAGGGTTCCTTCCAATGCACGTCGCCCGTCTGGCGAGAGAAGGCGTAGACGCAGCCCTGGGGTTCCACGTCCGTGCCGACGACGACCAGCTCGTCGGTGATCAGGGCGTCGCCATGGAACTGCGCCGGCGGGCCGTCGACGCGGGTGTCATAGGACCAGCGCACCTTGCCCGATTCTCTCTCCAAGGCATAGAAGGTGCCGCCGCACGAGCCGACGAACACGAGATTGCCCGCGACCGCGGGGGTGGAGAACACTCAGCCCCGGGTGTCGAAGCTCCAGGAGACCTGCGCGGGCGCGGCCGCGGCACGGCCGGCACCGAGCAGTGCCATGGACAAGAGGACCGGCATCGATCGCTTGATGTGCATGCTGCACCTCCGTTGGTTCAACGATAGCAGCGATCGATCACCGCCAGGGAGACGAAGACGAACAGCGTGGCCGTGATCGCGGCGAGCCACGGACCGGCGTCTGCGAGTGACCGGCGGCCGGCCAGGAATCGCGGCTGGAGGAGCAAGGCGGCGGCCGGCGCAAGGGGCAGGAAGTACCGCCCCTGGACGCCTTGCAGGTCGTGACCCGGCTCGGTCCACGACACGTACTGCGACACCAACACCAGGAATGCGACGGTGGTCACGCTGATCAGCAGGAGCCAGCGTTGCCGTCCGCTCGGTAGACCGGAGGCCTCCGCGTCGAACAACAGCATCAGGACGATGAGGAAGAGATCGGCGTAGATGATGACCGGCGACACCCCGATATCGAGCCAACCGAGAAGAGCTCCCATGGCCTCCATGAGGTACAGCAGCCAGCTCTGGGCGACGTCGCGCGCCAGCACCTGGAGAACGCTCAAGGGGTGCGCCACCAGGGAGTGCATCTGGATGGCGGGGTCGACGTCGGGGCGCATGGCGACCGGGATGCGCTGCCAGCAGACGATCGAGAACAGCACGGCGGCGAGCGCGATGGCGCCGTACCAAATCAGGAAGCGACGACGAGACGGAGCGCCGAAGCGTTCGGCGGGGATCGACAGCGGCAGCAAGAGCAGCGGGATGTATGGCAGCTTGGTGAGCGCCAGGGCCGCCGCCGCACCGATGAGAGCGGCGAGGTCGCCCCGGCGCAGCGGCCGGGAGCCCGACGAGGCCGCGGCGACCAGGCCAACGAAGACACAAGCGGCGGTGAAGGCAGCGGCGTCTGCCGACAAGGAGGCGCGGAGGGTGATGGCCATGGGCGTCAGTGCGATGAGCATCTGCACCCAGCGGCCGGTGGGAAACCGGCGGATCGCCAGTGCGATCAGCAGGCTGCTTGCCAACAGGTTGGCGAGGCGGCCGAGATAGAGCAAGAGCAGCGGTCCGGCTCCGCACCACCGGCCGACGGCGATCGCCAGGGCCGGGACCGCGTAGGGGAGGAAGGGCGACCAGGCAGTACCGCGAAAGTCGACGAAGAGTCGATCGTCGGGGGCGAGGGGATCTCGGAGAGCGCGGAGAATCGCGGCGGGCTGCGAGGTCGCGCCTGGCCCGGCAGGCAGCTCGTGCTCGAGCGTCAGCAGGCTGCGAGGCAGTTCGGCGCCGACCGTGCCGGACGTGTAAGCGCCCCCGGGCGAGGGATGGACGACCTCGGGCCAGAGGTGGCCGCGGCTCACGTCGTAGGCGCGACGAAAGTGAGAGGGCTCATCGGCCACCCAGAACGGCGGCACCAGGAAGACGAAGACGAGACCACCGAGCAATCCGCACCAGAGAAACACGCGGTGCGGGACAAGGTTGGCACGGAACCCTGAGACCAGCCGAGCCAACATCGGGATCGCGGCCATGGGTCGCCTTCACGCTCCGGAGTCGACACTCAGCAGTTGCCCATCGGCCAGGTCCGACCCCGACCGATGAAGGTGGGCGATCAGCGAGAGCAAGAAGGCGGCGAGCGCCAGGCGGCGAATGCACCAGCGCCCTTGCCACCATCGTTCCATCGGTCGAGTGTCTGTGTTCGCTGACGAGAAGCGGCAACGATCCCCGGCTTGCCTGGTCACCGGGCTCGGGCCCTCCGGCAGTGGGTGTGGCACCGAGAGCTGCTATCTTATCTTCAGGTGCACCTGCCGCGTGCCCCCAGCAAAGCCGGAGAGGGAATGAAGCGCGGGACCATCAAGACGCTGATCCGAGGATGCGCGACATCGGCGCTGATCCTGGCGGCCATCTCGGTCCCGGCCCCGGCGGGCGCCTCTGCGCTCGCGGTCGGCCAGGCGCCCGGGGCCGCGGTCTCGTCGCCGCCCGCTGCCGCCGCTCCTTCGGCCGCGGTGCCGGGTGCTTCTCCCGATGTCGCCGACGAGTCGTTGGTCGAGTCGATCGAGGTCCGCGTGGTCGGCATCGACGTCGTGGTGCGCGACCGATCGGGCAAGCAGGTCACGGGCCTGACGCGAGACGACTTCGCGCTCCTCGTCGACGGCCGGAAGACGGAGATCACCAACTTCTACGCCCTGGGCGATGCCGGCGGCCCGCCGCCGGCCGCGACGGCCGCTACGGCCGGCCCGGCATCCGTCCCGTCGCCGGCCGCCGATGCCGGCGGCGTGGCGAAGCGCGAACGTCTCGACCTGGTGATCTACGTCGACAACGCCAACCTTCATCCCTTCGACCGCAACCGCATCCTCGAGCAGCTGCGCTCCTTCCTCCAGCACACTCTCGGCCCCGGAGACCAGGTGCTGCTGGTCACCCACGACCTCGGGCTGCAAGTGCGCCACGCGTTCCGCGACAGCCCGGGCACGCTCGGCGCGGCGCTCGACAAGCTGAAGAAAGAGACGGCGTGGGGACTGAACCACGACTTGGCGACCCGCCAGGCCATGGAGCAGATCCAGATGCTCGGGTGCAACCGGCTCGAGGAGGCCCAGGCCATCGCGCGCGCGCATGCCGACGCCGTGTTCGCCGACGTGAAGATGACCTATGCCAGCCTCTACCACCTGATCCAATCGCTGGGTGGGATGGAAGGGCGCAAGGCGCTGCTCTACGTGAGCGATGGTGTTCTCACGCAGGTTGGCAACGACGTCTTCGGCCAGATCGAGGAGATGTGTGGCCACGTGAACCGGTTCGCCAACCTGAAGCTGGATGCATCGGCGCCTCTCCGCGAGGTCGCGGCCATCGCCAACGCCAACCAGGTGACGTTCTACACCCTGGAAGCCTCCGGCCTGCGCAACTACGTCTCGTCCGAGGACTTGCGCCCCCTCGTGTCGTTCGAGCTGAGCCGCATGATCGACGCCGACCGCCAGGACTCGCTGTCCAGCCTGGCCCGCGAGACGGGTGGGCGTGCGGCGCTCAATGGCAGCGACTTCACCCGCGACCTCGCGGAGATCGCCGCGGAGCTCGACGGCGGCTACTCGCTCGGCTTTACCCCGCCCCATCCCGGCGACGGCAAGATCCACCAGCTCGAGGTCGAGGTCAGGCGACCGGGCCTGCGGGCCAGCTATCGGCAGAGCTACCGCGACCGCTCGGCCGCCGAGCGCCTGGAGGGCCAGGTCGAGGCGGCGCTGATCCACGGCGACGCGGACAATCCGCTCGCCGCGTCGCTCGCGGTCGGGCCGGCGGCGCCTGCCGCGCACGGGCGCGTGCTGGTGCCGGTCCAGGTCCGGGTGCCGTTCGGCAAGCTCGCATTCGTGCCGCGGGAGGACGGGCGCCACGGCCGGGTCAGCATCTTCGTCGGCAACATGGACGCGAGGGGCGGCATGTCCCCGATCCAGCAGGTGCAGCTGCCCTTGCACATCCCCGATGCCGACCTCAAACGGGTCCTGGCCAGCCATCTCGGCTACGACGTGAAGCTGTCGCTCGCCCCCGGCCGCCAGCGGATCGCCTTCGTGGTCCGCGACGACGTGGCGCGAGTCTCCGCGAGCGTGATCCAGGATCTCGACATCGACCAGGCAGGCCACGCCGCCGCCCACGCCGCCAAGCCGCCGAGCTGATGGCTGCCAAACCTTGGCCGCGGATGGCCGTAATAGAGTGCCGGGGCCATGGACGCGCTCTGGCAGGATCTCCGCTTCGGCGTGCGCATGCTGCTGCGCAGCCCGCTGACCGCCGGGCTGGCGCTGCTCACGCTGGCGCTCGGCATCGGCGCCAACACCGGGCTGGTGCTGGCCGCCTGGGCCACGCCGGCGCTGGTCGCTCTCTACGCCGGGGCCATCCCGCGGGCGGGGGCGATCGGCATCGACAGCCGAGTGCTCGCGTTCTCCCTGATCGTCACCCTTGCCGCCGGCCTGCTGGTCGGCCAGGTGCCGGCGTTCGGCCTGCTGCTCGGCGGCGACCGCCACCGGGCGCTGAAGGAAGGGGGCCTGGCGATGGCGGGGAGCCCTCGAGCGCGGGGCCTTATGAATTGGCGAGGGTCATCCCCGCGCTTGCAGTTCCGCGGCCGGCGTGCCCTGGATGGCGGCGTCGAGGAGCTCGATCATGTGCAGCACCGGCACTTGCCGCCCCGCGCGCTTCAGGCCGGCGGCGAGCTGCATGAGGCAGCCGGGGTTGGCGGAGACGACCAGGTCGGGGCGGGTCGAGAGGCAGTGGGTCACCTTCCGGTCGCCGAGCTGCTCGGCCGCCTCGGGCTGCACCAGGTTGTAGATCCCGGCCGAGCCGCAGCAGAGGGCGGCATCGGGGATCTCCACCAGCTCCAGCCCGGGAATGGTGCCGAGCATCCGGCGCGGCTCGGCGCGCACCCCCTGGGCGTGCTGCAGGTGGCAGGCGTCGTGGTAGGCCACGCGCAGGGGCAGCGGGTGCCGCACGGCGCGCGGCTCGAGATCCGCCAGCACCTCGGAGACGTCCTTGCACCGGGCGGCGAAGGCCCGCGCGCGCTCGGCGTAGCGCGGATCGTCGCGCAGCAGGTGGCCGTATTCCTTCATCGAGGAGCCGCAGCCGGCGGCGTTGACGACGATCGTGTCCACGCCGGCCCGTTCGAAGACGTCGATGAGCCGCCGCGCGAAGGCGCGGGCCTCCTCCTCGAGGCCGGCATGGACCATGAGCGCGCCGCAGCAGCCCTGGTCGCTCGGGACGACCACCTCGCAGCCCTCAACGGCCAGCACGCGCACCGTGGCCGCGTTGACCCCGGAGAAGAGCACCCGCTGCACGCACCCGGTCAGCAGGCCGACGCGCCGGCGCACCGCGCCCTGCGCCGGGACGTGCGCGGGTGGCTGGCGGGCGGCCAGCTCGCGCAGGGAGAGCGCCGGCAGCAGGGCCTCCATCGAGCGCAGCTTGCGCGGGAGCAGCCGCAGCAGCCGCGTGCCCCGCACCAGCGCGCGCAGCCCCGAAGCCTGGTACGCCCACGCCGGCAGCAGGGCTGCCCGCAGCCGCCCGGGATACGGGAAGAGACTGAAGATCAAGGCGCGGTGGAGGGCGTCGCCGGGCGAGCGCCGGTAGCGCCGCTGGAGCTGGGCCCGCGTGGCCTCGATCAGCCGGTCGTACTCCACCCCGGAGGGGCAGGCCGTCACGCAGGCCATGCAGCCCAGGCAGCGGTCGAAGTGTTGGACGAAGCTGTCGGTGAGATTGGCCTTGCCTTCGGCGCCGAGCTTCATCAGGTAGATGCGGCCCCGCGGCGAATCCATCTCCTCGCCCCAGAGCGTGTAGGTGGGGCAGGTCGGCAGGCAGAAGCCGCAATGGACGCATTTCTTGTACAGCTCCGCGGCCGGCGGGTCGTGCTCGTCGAAAGCCGGCACGGCAGGCGCGCGGGGGGTGACGTCGGCGGCGGCCATCAGATCCCCCCGAGGAAGCGGCCCGGGCTCAAGGTCCCGTCCGGGTCGAAGCGCTGCTTGATGCGGACCATCAGCGGCTGGGCGTCGCCAGCGGGTCCCCAGACGTCGAGGCCGCGCTTGACCGCGAGCGGGCAGCCGAGCGCGACGAGCGTGCCGCCCGTGCCGCCGGCGTCGCCCAGCTCCTCGCGCAGCTCGAGGAGTGTGGCGCGCAGCGCCGGCTCGTCGCCCACGTTCCCCGCCAGGCGCAGGTAGCCGGCGCCGACGCCCTGGACCACCATCTCCCAGGCCAGCGCCCGCGCCGTGGCCGCACGCTCGACCAGCGCGCACACCGCGGCGATGCGCGCCGGCAAGACGCTGAGCCTGGCCACCAGCGCGGGGGCGGCGCCATCCGCGGCATCCGCGCCATGGGCGCCATGGACGCCATCGGCGCCTTCCCAGATGGCCTGGTGCGAGGTCCAGACCCCGGCCGGCGCGTCGGCGGGGGCCGACACGGGAGCAGCCCGCCGGCGCACCTGATCGACCTGGCCGACCTGGCCGACCTGATCGACCTCATCGACCTGACGGACCTGATCGATCTGGTCGATCTGGGCCAGGATGCCGGCCGCCGTGCCGTCGAAGCGGACGTCGAGGTGCGCGCCGCCGGGCGCGGCCCGCAGCTGCAAGCCGGTGGGCGTCAACCGGGAGGCCAGGATCGCGAGCAGCAGCTGGTTCAGCGCCGCGGGCGTGCCGCGGAAGGTCAGGCTGCGCGTCTGCCTGGGCAAGGGGTGCAGCCGGAAGATCGCCTCGACGATCACGCCCAGCGTGCCCAGCGCGCCGGTGAAGAGCTTGGCCAGGTCGTAGCCCGCGACGTTCTTGACCACCTTGCCGCCGCTCTTGGCCAGCGTGCCGTCGGGCAGCGCGACCGTGATGCCGATGACGAGGTCGCGCAGCGAGCCGTAGCGGAGGCGCAGCGTGCCGCTGTCGTTGGTCGAGAGGATGCCGCCGAGGGTCGCCCGTTCCGGCCACAGCGGGTCGATGGCGAGGTGCTGGCCGTGCTCGGCGAGAGCCCGCTGCAGGTCGGCGACACGGCATCCGGCGTCGGCGATGACCGTCATGTCGGCCCAGGCATGCTCGCGGACGCGGTCGAGACGCGCCGTCGAGAGCAGCAGATCGCAGGCGGCGGGTGGGTTGCCCCAGCCCAGCTTCGTGCCGCCGCCCCGCGCCATCACCTTGAGCCCCGCGCCGCGGGCCCAGCGCAGGCAGCGCGCCAGCTCCTCGGCGGTGCCGGGCTCGGCAATCCTCCGCGGCGCGACACCGTCGACGGCATCGGCCGCGGTGGCCGCCCGCAGATGCTCCTCCCCCAGGACCGCCGCCAGCTCCGCCCACGAGACCTGCTCCACGGCCGCCGGCATCGCCGAGTTCTCTCGGGACTAGAACCTCTGCGCCACGCCGGCAAGCTCGAGCGGATGCGGCGCGTAGACGCCCGGTCTCTCGCCGCACAGGCGCGGCCGGGGAAAGATCTTGTCGGGATTGGACAGGTGCTCGGGATCGAAGGCGCACCGCACGAGCTGCATGGTCTCGAGGTCGGGCTCGGCGAACATCTCGGACATGAACGTCTTCTTCTCCTCGCCGACGCCGTGCTCGCCGGTGATCGAGCCGCCGGCCCTGATGCACAGGCGCAGGATCTCGGCGGCCAGCTCCTCGGCCAGCTTGTCCTGCCCGGGCACCGCGTCGTCGTAGAGGACCAGGGGATGCAGGTTGCCGTCGCCGGCGTGGAAGACGTTGGCCACCCGCAGTCCCCGCTCGGCGCTGAGCCGGCTGATCTCGCTCATGACGGCGGGCAGCGCCGTCCGCGGGATCACGCCGTCCTGCACGATGTAGGCGGGCGAGATGCGGCCCACGGCGGCGAAGGCGGCCTTCCGTCCCATCCAGACGCGGGCGCGCTCGGCATCCGACTGCGCGAGGCGGATCTCCCAGGCGCCGCAACGGGTGCAGGCCGCGGCCACCTCTTCCATCAGGGTCGCGACCTCGGGCGCGTTGCCGTCGAGCTCGACCAGCAGCAGCCCGCCGCAATCGGGATAGTTGGCGTGCACCGCCGCCTCGGCGGCCTGGATCGCCAGGTTGTCCATCATCTCGATGGCCGCCGGCAGCATCCCCGCGGCGATGATGGCGCTCACCGCCGCGCCGGCTTCGTTGGTGGAATGAAAAGCCGCCAGCAGCACCTGGACGACCTCCGGCTTCTTCATGATGCGGAGGATCACCTTGGTGGCGATGCCGAGCGTGCCTTCCGAGCCGACGAAGACCCCGCACAGGTCGTAGCCGGGACGGTCCACGGTCGCGTCGCCGAAGTGCGCCAGCGAGCCGTCGGGCAGCACCACCTCGAGACCCATGACGTGCGTCGTGGTGAAGCCGTACTTCAGGCAGTGGGCGCCGCCCGAGTTCTCCGCGACGTTGCCGCCGATCGAGCAGACCTGCTGCGACGAGGGATCGGGCGCATAGAAGTAGCCGTCCGGCGCCACCCGCGCGGTGACGTCGAGGTTCATCACGCCGGGTTCCACGACCACCCGCTGGTTGGGCAGGTCCACTTCGAGGATGCGGTTCATGCGCGAGAGGCCGATGACGATGCCGTTGGCCGCCGGCAGCGCCCCGCCGCTCAGCCCCGTGCCCGAGCCGCGGGCCACGAACGGGATCTTCTCGCGATGGCACACCCGCACGATCGCCTGCACCTCCTCGGTCGAGGTCGGCAGCACGACCGCCAGGGGCAGCACCCGGAACACGGTGAGGCCGTCGCACTCGTAGGTGCTGAGCTGCTCGGGCTCGGTGATCAGGCCCGGCGCGCCGACGATGGCGCGGAGCTCGTCGAGGATCCTGCCTTCCAAGGGGTGCCCTCCTCTCACCGCGGGCGGCCGGCGCACGTCGATCGTGATCGTGCTCATCGTCTGCCAACGCTGCTTCTATCCTATCTCGGGGCGCCGACCTGAAGGCGGTACACGGCGTCCAGGCGGGAGTTGTCAGGCGCTGCCGGGTGCGGGCCGTAACGAACCGGTCAGTGCATTCGCCATTGAGGAAAGAGCGGCGCCATGGCGAATCGTCCAACTGTTCCGGTGCTGGTGGTGGGAGTCCTGGCCGTCCTGGGCTGGTCCCGGGGCGCAGCGCCTCCGTCCGGCACTGCGTCCAGCACGGCCTCCGGCGCTCCGTCCAGCGCTCCGTCCGGCAGCGCGTCGCAGCCGGCGGCCGCGGGGCCGGGCCAGGCGGAGCCGATGGGCGCGGCGGCGCCTGCCGGCCCGAGCCGCTCCATCCGGCCGGACGCCGCGGGTGCCCGCAAGAAGAAGGGCAAGAACGGCAAGCAGGCCAACGCCCACGCCAAGGCAGCAAGCGCCGGCGACGCCGGGTGCGCGGCGAAGCGCGATGCCGCGGCGGGCGATGCGGCATCTCGGCCGCCCTGGTGTGAGCCGCTGCGCCTCTACGACGAGTTCCTGGGCTTGCCCCCGGCCGAGGACCTGGACCGGCAGGGCGCGATCCAGCGCATCCGCGACGCGACCAGGCAGGTGGTGACGCGGAGCGGCGCTCTGCAGGCCCAGGGCTACCAGCTGCAGTTCCTGGTCGCCCTGGTGCCCGACCCGCTCGATTCCCAGCTGCCGGCCGCCTTCGACCAGGCCATCGACGCCATCCAGCAGGGGTTCGCGTACTCGAACCGCAGCCGCACGGGCTACCTGCAGGACCGCAGCTGGATCCCGTGGAACGATCCCCAGGCGATCAAGCAGGAGAGCTACCGGACGTCTCCGGGCCTGTTGCTCTTCCGCCGCTTCGGGAGGCAGGTCGGCCTGGCGGGGCGGGTGCCCCAGCTGATGGGAGTGTTCCTGGTCGGCGAGACCCCCAAGACCGGCATCCACCAGGCCGCCTTCGCCGAGGCGCTGCGGCTCATCGGCGACCTGTCGAGCGGCGCCGACCAGGGGCCGCTCAGGATCCTGGGACCCACCTACTCCGGCTCGGCGGTCTCGCTGCGGATCGGCCTGCAGGCCTGGCTGGCGGAGCATCCGGACAAGGCGCCGGCGCCGTTCGAGATCGTGACGGGCTCCGCCACGGCGCCGTGCCTGGAGAAGACGCTGCGGCTCGCCGCGCCCGCGGCGGTCACTTTCTACCGCGCCGTCGTGCCGCTCGACGTGCTGCTCGAGACGGCCTTCGACGAGCTCCACCGGCGGCTAGGCTGGGACCTGCACCGAGTGCTGCTGATCACCGAGCTCGACACCGCCTTCGGACAGAGCATCCGGCAGCGCGAGGTCCCCTCTCGAGAGGCCGCCCGGAAGAAGGACGCCAAGGGCTTCCCTGGAAGCGACGTGCCGCGGCCCGACATCGCCGCCGGCGCCGCCGCCGACGGGGGCGCGGAGTGCCAGGCCGCACCGATGCCGGCGGGCGTCGCGGTCTTGAGCTTCCCGAGCCACATCTCCTCCATCCGCACCGCCCGCGCCGCGGCCGGCCTGGACAAGGCGCAGCCCGATCCGTCCCAGATCGCCGCGCAGCCTGCCCGCTCCGACCTGCAGCTCGAGCTGTCCGACCGGCGGGTGGGCGTGGACCTGGTCCCCGAGTTCAGCCCGCTGACCGCGCCCGACAACGAGCTCGCCATCGCCAGCCTCGTCGATGCCATCGCCCGCGACGGCGTCCGCTACGTCGGCGTCGTGGCCACCGACATCCGCGACACGCTGTTCCTCGCCGACCGCCTCCGCGGCCAGGCCCGCAACGTCACCCTCTTCGCCCTCGACGCCGACCAGCTCTTCCTGCATCCGCAGGTGCACTCGGCGCTGAATGGCATGACCGTCATCTCGAGCTCGCCCCTGTTCACCACCGGGAAGTCCTGGGGCCAGGGCGCGGCGGCCCAGGGAGACTCGCCCTGGCACTTCACCAGCTCCTTCGAGAACGGGATCTACCAGGCCACCGTCGAGCTGCTCGGCGCCGCCGCTCTCGATCCGTTCGCGCACACCGACACCGGCCCGGTCTGGATCTCGGTGGTCGGCAACGACGCGCTCTGGCCGGTCCGTGGCGTGACCGCCGCCCCCGATCCCGGCGAGGGCGCCGAGGACGAGCCGGAGCGGGTCGTCGCCTTCGAGGAGCTGGTCCGAGCGGAGCAGGCGGAGACGGCCGACCCGGCGCAGCCCCTGGCGGTCGCGAGCTCCAGCGCCAAGGCGGACCTCGACCTACTCTGCTTCGCCGTCGCCCTCTGCGCCGGCGGCTGGTGGCTGTACAGGGCGGCGCTGCTGCCGGCGCCGCCGAGCGGCGCCCGCGCCGAGCGGGGCACGCGGGTGCTGCTGGCGGCGGGCCTGGCGGTCCTGGCGCTGGCCGCCGCCGTGCTCCTGGTGCTCGCTGGCCTGGCGCTCTGGAACCGGCTCTACGCACCGCTGCTGGATCTCGCGCTCGACTTGCGGCAGGGAGTCGGCTTCCTCGCGCTGCTCGGCACCTACGTCCTGCTGGTCGGCGCCGTGTGCGCCGCCCTCGTCGGCCGGCGCGCGGCGGGCGGCGCGCCGGGGCGTGCGCGGGAGAGCGTCGCGGGCTGGCGTCGCTGGTTGCCGGACGCGGGGGCCGCGACCCGGTGGTGGCTGGTGCTGCCGGCCGCCGCCACGTCCCTGGCCGGAGCGGCGGCGCCGGCCGTGCTCGCCTGGTTGATCTGTCACCGCTGGCTGCTCCGCGGCACGGACTTCGATCAGCGGGTCCGCGCCTTCGCGAGCGGCCTGTCGCCCCTGGTGTCTCTCGCCTGGCTGGTCGGCGCGTCGTTCCTCTGGGTGCTGCTCGAGCTGAAGCGCCGCCGGCTCACCGCCTGGCAGCAGATCGACTGGCCCGTGCAAGACGCTTTCGAGCCCGCCTTCACCGGCTGCTCACGCCTGCTGGGGATGATCCGCTGGCTGCTGGCCGCCGGCGTCGCCCGCAGCTGGTGGCGCTGGTTGGCGTCGCGGTCCTGGCCGTGGCGCCGCTCTTCCTGGTCTGGCATCCCATGCAGCCGGCCGCCGAGCCCCGCGAGTTCGGCCGCCTGATGCTGGTCCTCTGGACGCTCCCGGTCGTGCTGTCGGCGATCTCGTGCTATCGCTTCGTGCGCGTCTGGCGGACGCTGCGCAAGCTCCTGGTGCGCATCGAATCGACGCCGATCGCGGCCCGCCTGGGGCAGCTCTCGGGCGAGCTGCACTGGAAGCCGATGCAGGCTTTCAGCTGGCCGATCCCGCCGTTCGAGACCCTGATCCTGTCGCTGGTCAAGATCAAGCAGCTGGCGAAGCGCCGCCTGCTGACGCTGACCGACGCCCAGCGGGAGAGCCTGGACCGCGTCCTCGGGCTGGCCTTCGACGCGGACACCCGCGGCGACATCACCCGGGAGATCAGCAGCCGGGAGGAGCTCGCGAGCCTCATCGCCGACGTCGGCGGCCAGCTCGCCCAGCTGCGCGGCAACAACCGCGTCGAGGACTTCTTCGCCATCCGGGTGGCGGCCTACCTGCGCTACGTCTTCGCCCAGCTCCGCAACTCGCTGATGTCGGCGCTCGCGCCGGCGCTGCTGGTGCTGATCGCCGCGAGCGCCTACACCTTCGAGCCGAAGGGGGCGGTCTCGTTCGGCCTGCTGGCCCTGGTCGCCGCCGAGATCGTCGTCGCCGTCTCGGTGTTCGTGGCGATGAACCGCGACACGGTCCTCAGCCTGATCGCCGGCAACCGGCCGGGCGAGGTGACGTTCGACTGGCACTTCGTCACCAGCGTGCTCACCTTCGGCGTCGTGCCGCTGCTCGGTCTCATCGGCACCCAGGTCCCGGCCGCCGGCCAGCTGCTGAACGGCTGGCTGAAGCCGCTCATGCACCTCGCCGGGGTGGGGTAGGGGAGCCTCGCCGCCGGCCGCCGCCCTGGATGCGGCACGCGCGCCGATCCGTCTACTGGATGTAGCCGAGGGACCGCAGCCGCTCCAGCTCTTCTTTCCCCAGCCCCTGGCGCAGCTGCGAGTCGGGGCGGAGGCGCGCCGCTGCCGTCTTGCGCTGCCATGCCTGCAGCTCCCGCCCCAGGCGCTCGACGACGTCGGGATGGTCCGCGGCGACGTCCTTGGCGTCAAGAGGGTCCCGCCGGTGATCGTACAGCTCGTACTCGGGGCGGCCAGGGGGGCGCTGCGCATTGTGGATCAGCTTCCAGGAGTCCACGATGATGGCGTATGACGCGACGTCCCGCGGCGGCGGGCCTCCCCCTTCTCGCGTCGACGCCTTCTCGATCACCGCCGGCCACGCTGTCCGCGCGCCGGGTCCATGAGCCGCGCTCGACGGCCGCGGCGCCGAGCCCAGCAGTGGCAGCAAGCTGTGGCCCTGGGCGGCGGCCGGCACCGGCAGCCGGCTCATCTCGAGCAGCGTCGGCATCAGATCGATGGCCTGGACCGTCTGCTCGACCACCGCTCCGGCGGCGATCGTTCCTGGGCGCCACAGGATCAGCGGCACGTTCGAGAGCTCCCCGTAGGTCGTCTGGCCATGAAACATCTTTCCGTGCTCCAGGAACTCCTCGCCATGATCCGCGGTGTAGACGACCAGCGTTCGGCGATCCAGCTTCATATTCCGCAAGCCTTCCAGCAGCCGTGCGATCTCGACGTCCATCCCGCGGATCGACCCGTCGTACCAACCGCGCTCGTAGTCGATGTAAGCCCGGGGATCGAGGCGGGCTTCGAGGAGGTCGTCCCGGGTCGGCATCAGGAACCCTTTCATGAGGGGGTCGGCGATGACCTTGCGGACCGCCGTCGCCTGCCGCTCGTGCTCGGCCTCGCCCGCCTGGTCCGCCCACAGCGTGTCGTACGGCGGGTAAGGCCGGTAGGGGTCGTGGGGATCCTGGACGTGGAGGAAGACGAAGAAGGGCACCTCCCGGTGCGCCTCGAGCCATGGCAGCAGCCGGTCCACGTAGACTCGCGCCGTCTTGCTCGTCCGCAGGTCCCCCTTGATCGAACCGTTTTCCTGGACTTCCTCGAACCCCTTGTGCAGGTTCGTGAAGCGACCCGTGAAGAGACCGGAGGACATGGACAGCGTCGCGTAGCCTGCCTGTCGGTAGACCTCGGCCAGCGTCACCGCAGAGTTGGGGAGCCGGTCGCTGAAGTCGCGGACCCCGTGGGTCGAGGGGTACAACGAGGTGAGGACCGAGGGGGTCGAGACCTTGGTCCATGTCGCCTGCACGACCTCGTCCCGGAACAGCGTGCCCTCCGCTGCCATGCGGCGAACGGCGGGGCCGGTTTCCCTGCCGTAGCCGTAGACGTCGAGATGGTCGCGGCGGAGCGTGTCCACCCAGACCAGGACGATCCCCTGCGGCGGATCGGCGGCGGTCCTGGCGGGGGCGGCCGCCCGCGGCATCGCGCCCAGGCTCCGGACGATCGCCGCGCCCCAGAGACCGAGGAGGCCCGGCTTGCCGCCCGAGAGCGACAACGCGAGGGAGACGCTCCGGCCCGCGTACGGGCTCAGATCCACCTCCGCCGGATCCCAGCGGTGGGGGGTCGAGACCGTGCGCTCCAGGAGCACCGACTCGGTGCCGGGATCGCCGACCGCGACGCGGAAGGTCACCGGCTCGTCCTCGAGAGTTCCAACCGCGAGGTCGAGCCGCGGCCTTGCTGGCAGCGTCAAGGAGAAGCGGACCGTCTCCGGCGTGCGCGCGACGATGGTCTCGCGATAGAGCTCCGAGAGACCCTGCCAGGAGATTCCGGAGGGGACCGAGGCCAGGTGCTCCCGCCGCGAGACGAGGCGCAGCGACTCGATCTCGAAGCGCGCCCCCGCCGCGTCCGTCGGCCGGATGAAGATATGACGGGTTCGCGAGAGGGGGATGCCGCGGGCGATGCGCACCACGTAGGGGCGCAGCTCGTCGCCGGCGATGATCGGCGTGGTGAAGAACCAGGAGTTGGCCGCCTGCGCCGCGATCTCGGCGAGATCGACGTGCTCCTGCCCCGAGCAGCCGACGAAGAGGTTCGCGCCCGAGGAGACCCGGATGCGGATCTCCAGCTCCTCGATGGTGTCGTTGCCGTCGCGGGGCGGTGTCCCGACCAGGTGGACGACCGGGGCCGTGGACGTCGTTCGGCCCGCGAGCCGGCCGTCGCGCACCGTCAACCCTGCAACCCCCGGACCCTCCTCCCATCGCCCGGCGACCGGCTTGGCGCCAGCGGGAGCGTCGAAGCGCCATTCGGTCCGCGGGAGAGGCGCCGACTTCGCGCCGGCGCCGCCAAGGACCAGCTCAGGCCGGAACAGGTCGACGAGACGGATCGTGATCGGCGCGGACTCGTGGCGACATCCGGCGCCGGTCAATGCGAGGATGGAGAGGACCGGCCAGACGGCCCCGGCTGTCCAGCGAGGAGCATGGCGCATCGTCACCCCCAGGCTGCGCCGAGGCTAGAAGAAGACGGCGGTGCTTGACAAGGGGCAGGGGGGTCTAAGCTGAATAAGCATAGATTATCTATGCCTCACGGAGGACAGGCCGGCACGATCTACGCCGGCACGCTCGCGACGGGGATCTACAACTCCACAGCTCAGTAGCCGGGGCTCGGCCGCCGGCCGCCGCCTGCACGGCAGACGGCTTTCCTCCGTATACCCAACAGGACAGGGAATCCGCGACGAAGGGCCATCCCAGCGACCTCTCGCGGCTCCGAGGCCGCGTGAGCTCGGGAGGACCAGCCGATGTCTCTTGCAGACCGGCCGTGGGCGACGCTCGGCCGGACGCTGGCTCGCAGTGTGCTCCTCGCGTGGGGCGCCGTGATCGTGGCGCTCGCCGTCCGGCTCGCGGGCAAGGAGATGGACGACCTCTTCATCACCTATCGCTATGCGCTGCATCTCGTCCAGGGTCAGGGCTTCGTCTTCAATCACGGCGAGCGGGTCCTCGGGCTCACCAATCCGGGCCTGGCGCTTCTCCTCGCCGCTCTCGCCTGGCCGACCCGCCTCGACATTCCGATCCTGGCGACGATCGTCTTCGGTCTCTCCCTCCTCGCTCTCGCGTGCATCTTCCTCTGGAGTGGCTCGCGGATCGGACGCGTCCCCGAGGCGCTTGCCGGCGGCACTCTCCTGGTGACCTCGTCCTACCTCTGGGGCCAGCAGGGCGGCGAGACGATCCCGATGCTGGCCCTGCTCGCAGGGGCGGCCGAGCTCTGCCTCCGGCGCCCCGTCCTGGCAGGTCTCGCCGCCGGTCTCGCGGTCTGGTTCCGGCCGGAGGCCGCCGTGGCCTGCGGGATCCTCGGTCTCCTGGCGTGGATCGAGAGGCGGCGAGTGCCCTGGCGCTTTGCCGCCGCCGCTTGCGTCGTCATCGCCGTGGGTCTCCTCGCCGCCACCTGGTACTTCGGGACGCCGATCCCGAACTCGCTGGCGGCGAAGGAAGCGATGGCCGCCGGCATGGCGGAGTCGTGGGCCGGACCCACGCGCTTCTGGTTGCGGTCGGCGCGGCTCGTCGCCCGCCACGCCGGCCCGCTCTGGCAAGCGATCGTGGGCCTTGGGCTGCTGGGACAGGTCCCGCTCTTCGTCTTCGGCGGCCGGCCGGGCAAGGTGCTCGCGCTGTTCGCGCTTGGCCTGTCCGTGATCTATCCCGTGAGCGGTGTCCCGTGGTTCCCCTGGTACACGCTGCCCATGGCAGTCGCCGCGGTGTACGGCATCGCCTTCCTTCTCGGCGCGGCCGTCCGCTTCGTTGGCCGGCGCGCCACGCTGCCGCGCCGCGTCGCCGCCTCGCTGGCGGGCTGCCTGCTCGCCGTTCCCGTCGCGGTCTCGCTGCTCCCGGCGGCGTATCGCTGGCACCGGTTCGCCGGCGGCTGGGCGCCGTTCATGGAGCGTTATCACCAGGCCGGACTGTGGCTGGCGGCGAAGTCACCTCCGGAAGCAACGGTCTCGTACTACGAGATCGGGGTCTTGGGCTACTTCAGCGACCGGACGGTCGTCGACCTGCTGGGCATCGTGACGCCGGAGCTGCTGCCCTATGTCCGGAGGGGTGATTTCCAGGGCGCGTTCCTGGCGCGGCCGGCCGACTACGCGATCTTCGACACCGCGCGGGGCGGCCTCATGCCCGTCGCCGCTCCCTGGTTCCGAGGCGCTTACTCGCCGGTTGCCAGCTTCGGCGAATTGACGGTCTTCGAGAGAATGCGGGCCGTCAGGTTGCCGCGGCCTGCAGAGCCCCAACACTCGAACGAACGGCCGTGAGCCGTCGCTCGCGCGCCCGGCGGAGCGGCACCTGCTGCCACGGGCGACCAGGTCACTCGGCGGCCGACGGATCGCCGCTCTCGCCGACCGGCCCTCTCCAGCGGAGTCAGCCGGGTGGCTCTGTCGCAGCGCCCGGCGGCCGCAGCAAGCGGGCGGTCACCCTGCCGCCATCCTGCCAGACCGCGACGACCGTCCCATCCGGCGCCGCGGCCAGCGCTGCCTGGCCCTGCACGGCGCTGAACCCGGCGCCGAGGAACCGCTCGCGCGTCGCCGGCGTGCCGTCGCCGTTGAAGGCCCGCGCGAAGAGGGTGCCCAGGAACTGGCGAGACGCGACCTCGTTCCAGACCGCGACGAAGCGCCCGTCGGGCAGCGCGGCGACGGCGGGCTGCACCTCCCAGCCCGTGCGGCGGCTCAGCTGCACGACGGCGCCCAGCGGGCTGCCGTCGTTGCCGCGGAAGCGGCGGGCGACGATCGCGGAAGGGAAGGTCCAGTCGAAGAACGCTTCGCCGGTGGCGCGCGCCAGGACGAAGTCGCCATCGGGTGCGAAGCTCGCCGCGATGTCGTAGTCGGGAGCGAAGTCGGCGTCGGGGTCGAGCTCTCTGCCGCGCCAGAGCAAGGTCGCCGCGTCCGCGACGTCGAGGATGATGCTGTTCAACACCCCCGAAGGATCGACCGAGAGGGCGACGAGGATGTCGCCGAAGCCATACTCGAGGGGAACCGGCGCCGGATCGGGGGGCGCTGGTCCCAGGGGATGGCCCGCGGCGTCGAAGAAGCGTGTCAGGACGACGAGCGAGTCGCTCACGGTATCGGTCTGAGCGGACCAGCCAACGGCGAAGCCGCCGCCCGGCGCCGCCGCGACCTGGCCACAGCAGCGGGGCAATGAGCTCTTCCGGTGAACCTTGAACGGCGGGCCAAGCGGGGCACCGGCGAGGTCGAAGCGGCGGGCGAAGACGCCGTTGCCTGGGGCATTGTCCTGGTCCCAGACCACCACGAAGCCGGTAGGGAGGGCCGCCACGCCATCGAGGACCTGGCCCACCGGTCGCAGCAGCTCGATCTCCTCGCTGATCGCCTCGCCCCGAGCATCGAAGAGACGGGCGTGCAGCGTGCCTGGCGTCGCCGGACCATGCTCGGGCGCCGCCTCCCAGACCACGACGAATCCGCCGTCGGCCAGGACCGCGGCGTGAGGATGCGCGCCGGTGCCGACGGCGATGAGCGGGCCGGCGGCCAAGCCCGGGGCAGCGGCAGCGGCAGCACCGGGCGCCAGCAGGAGCAGGAGCAGGACCAGCATGCAGCTCGCGAACGGTCTCATCAGTGGCCTCGCATAAGCATAGATAGTCTATGCATAACTCTAACTGGGCGAACGTCGCCTTGTCAAGGGGCGCCACGCCGCGGGAGACGGACCCACGACCTGCGCCGAGCACGCCGGGCCACTCTCCGGGCCTCGATGGGCAGGCGGCGGCCGGCGCGGCCCGGACGAGGTCAGTCGGCGGCCGACGGATCGCCGCGCTCGCTGACCGGCACTCGCCAGCGGACCTCGAAGCGGGCGTTTCGCCGGTCGGATTGCCTGTCGAATGGCCGGTCGGATCGCGGATCGAGGCGTGAATCGAGTCGCGGCTCGAGGTGCGGATCGAGGCGCTCGAATCGCAGCTCCCGCCAGTCGCAGAGGTGCGCCAGGCGCTCGAGCAGGCGCCGTCCGCCGTAGGACTCCGCGGCGCGCTCGGCGGCCTGCGCCGCGCCGTCCGGCAGCTCGTTCTCGACGGCGAAGAGCAGCTCGCGGCGCACCGGGTCCAGGGTGATGGCGACGCGGGGGACGGTGCCGGGGCGGCCGTGCCGCACCGCGTTGATCAGCACCTCGCCGAGGAAGAAGCCGAAGCCGCCGCGCACCGGCGAGGCGAACCAGTAGGCGTCGGGCCAATCGATCCGCGCGTCGAGGACCGCGAGCGTGGCGGGCGGCGGCTCCGCCAGCGTGCCGTTGTCCCAGTGGAGGCGGGAGCGGAGCCGGGGATCGGCGCGCACCCGGGCGAAGACGGTGCGCCAGCCGTCGATCGTGGCCCGCGCCTGCGCCGCCTCGATCGAGCAGTCCGGCGGCAGCGGCGGCTCGGCGTCCCAGTGCTCGAGCAGCCAGGCGGTGGCCAGGACGCGCCGCTCGAGGTAGCCGGCGAGCCAGCGGTTGAGCTCCGCCTGCGCGGCCGCCGCCGGGCCCTCGCTCTCGAGGCAGTGGGCGAGGACCTGGGCGAGGGTGTCGACGCCGTGCGCGAGCAGGCCGGCGAGGCGGCGCCGCTCGTCGGCCCGCGTCGCCGCGACCACCTCGCCGCTCCACAGCGCCAGGTCGGTCGCCGGCTCGAGCAGGAACAGCACTCCGAGGCGATGGCGTTGATCGGCGCGCAGCGCGGCGATGGGCGCGGTGACCGCCACCGAGCGGACGATGGCGTGGCGGGTCTCGAGCTCGCCCGAGTCGCCGCGGACGCGCAGCGGCACGCCGTAGGCGCGCCGGGCATTCACCAGGCCGCTGTCGGCGGTCTGCATGCGGGCGTAGTGCGCGCGCGCCCGCGGCTCGTCGACCACCATGTCGCCGGCGCGCGTGCCCGCGGTGATGCCGAGGCTCTCGGCCGCCTGGTTGCCGTAGATCACCTCGTCGGTGTTCGGGTCGACCACCATGAGCGGGACCTGCATGGTGTTGAGGAGGTTCTGCTTCTCGGCCAGCGCGCGCTCGGCGGCGAGCTGCGCGCGCTCGGTGCGCCGCCGGCTGGCCTCGAAGGCGCCGAGCAGCAGCACGACGAGCAGGCCGAGGAGCGCCGCCGGCAGCAGCGCGAAGCTCGACCGCGTCGCCGGGAAGAGGGTCACCAGCCAGGTGGTGGCCGCGACCTGCAGGGCGGCGACCGCGCCGCGCCCCTCGACCGTCGCGTGGTAGAGATAGAAAGGATTGACCGGCCGCCCCGTCCTCGCCTCCGCCGCGGCCAGCGTCGCCACGGCGGCGCGCAGCTCGCCGGGGGCCGTGGCAGGTCCCTGCGCTGCCATCGCCGCCCAAGGACGCCAGGGCTCGCGCGCCGGCGCCCGCAGCTGGACGACCGCGGCGCTCATCGGCGGCTCGATGTGGGCCGCGAACGCCTGCCAATCGAAGTCGAACGTGAGATCGGCCGCGATCACCCCCCGGTAGCCCGTCTCGGCATCGCGGAACGGGGCGAGCAGCGTCGCGACCACTCCCTGGCCGCCGAGGTCGAGGTAGAGGCCGGACCAGTAGGCCCGCGGCTGCGGCGCCTCGGGATCGAAGCGGAAGACGAACTCGTTCGGCACGAAGTTCGGCAGCTCGGGGAGCTTGCGGAACTCGCGCCCCTCGCCGAGGGCAGCCGCGCGGCGCGAGGCCGCGTCCGCCGTGCCGGCCGGGCTGGCCGCGGTGGCCGGGTTGGCCGAGTTGGCCGGGTTGGCCGGGTCGGCCGGGTTGGCCGGGTCGGGAGCCAGCGGCGCCGAGACCAGCGTGCCGTCCTCGGACACCGCGTAGACCCGCACCAGCCGCGGCGGGCGGCGGCCCGGCACCGGCGGCAGCGGCTGGCGGCCCAGCTCGGCCTGCAGGGCGTCGCCCACCGCCAGCAGGTGGTGGGTGGCCAGCAGCAGGAAGCGGTTCGACGGCGCCTGCAGGTCGCGGAGGTCCTCGCGGTCGAGGGTGCGGCGCCGGGTCAGCGCGAACCAGCGGCCGTGCAGCTCGACCCAGCGCTGGACGCGCAGGCGAGTGCGCGGGTCGTCCTCGCCTGGCAGCCCGCCGAGGGCGGCCGCCGGCAGGGGGCGCGGGACGTCGCCGGCCGCCGGATGCGGCGGCGGCAGGAGGAGCACCCCGCGCAGGCCGGCGAGGAAGGGGGGCAGGCTGGCGTCGTCGTGCCAGTCGGCGATCTCGCCGTAGAGGCGCGCCGTCGCCGGGTCGGCGATGGTCTGCCGGTAGCGCTTCAGCTCGAGATGCAGCCAGGCGGTGACGCCCGGCGTCTCGGTGGGGCGGTTGGGGACCGTGTCCTCGACCAGCTCGAAGATGGTCTGGCCGCGGCTCTGGCCGATGCGCCGCAGCCACTCGCGGCGCACCGAGACGAAGGCCACCGCCGCGACCGCCGCGACCAGCAGCACGGAGAGGTAGAGCAGCCAGGGGCGGCGCCGGCGTTGCGCGGCGGGCGAACGCGGGAGCCGGTAAGATCGTCCCATGTCCTGGGTGACGGAGGCGGGCTTCGCGAAGCGGCCGCTGGTGATCGTCGAGGATCATTTGTACCACATGACCGAGCTGCTCGACGGGCTCGGCAAGGCCCCCGACCTGGTCGGCCAGCTGACGGTCGTGTGCCTCGATCGTCCGGGTCCCGACACCCGCCGGACGGTGGCCGCCTGGCTGGCCGACCATCCCGCGCTGCAGGTCGTCGCGGCGCTGGAAGCGCCGGAGCTGCCGGGCGGGTCGAGCGCAGATGGGGCGGCCGGCGACGGGGCGGCCGGAGACCGGGCGAGCGGAGACGGAGCGGTTGGAGAAGGAGCGGCCAGAGACGGGGTGGCCGGGGACCGGGCGGCCGGAGACGGGGCGCCCGGACGCCTCCGGCCCCTGCCGGCGGCGGCCTTCACCAGCGCCAGCCGCCTCTGCCAGGCCGTCGCCGGCGCCCTGCGGCCCGGCGGCCTGCTGCTGCAGGACGTCCAGCTCTCGACCCTGGCCTTCATCCCCGCCGACCGCTGGTGGGAGTCGATCTACCTGGCGAGCACGGTGCGCGGCATGTTCGCCGAGCGCCCGCCGGCGTGCCGCTTCGTGTCCAACAAGCGCGGCTACGAGGCCACCTTCGGCCGCGACCTGCTCGACGCCGGCTTCGATCCACGCGACGTCATCGACAAGGCGGAGATCGCCCGCTCGGTGGTGCCCGTGGTCCGCGCCTTCCTCGAGAGGTCCTTTCCCATCGCCCTGCGCCTCGCCGCCCCGGGCCGGGCTCCCTGGGACCTGCGGGTGGCGCGCCTCGAGAGCGAGCGCGAGGAGATCGAGCGCGAGGTGGACCTGCTGCTCTGGAGCGGCGCCGACGACGTCGTCGAGCTCGGAGGCCGCGGCCTCGCGGAGCGCGAGCCGTCACGCCGGCGCCTCGCCCTCAAGGCCGCCAACCAGGAAGCGATCACCTGGAGCGCCCTGGTCGCGGACCGCCTGGCAGGCGGGCCCGGTCTCGCCGTCCTCGACGTCGGCCGCCGCGTCGCGCCGGTGGATGCCGGCCGTGCGGAGGTCACCAACGCCGCCGCCCGGCACCTGCACGCGCTACGCGCCCGCCTCGACGACCCGGCGGCGATCGTCACCGCCGGCCATTGCTATCGCCTCAGCGAGCGGCTGACCGTCGGCTGCGCCCGGCCGGTGGGCGCCGCGGGGCCGAGCTGATTCGGGCGAAGCTCTGTCGCCCTCCTGCGCACACTGCCGAGACTGGCAGGGTGCTGGAGCCCTGGGCGTGAACGTCGGCACCATCACGACCACGGGTCTGCCATGACGCATGCGGGCAGCGGCCCGCGAAGCCCACGCCCTAGAGACAGCACCATCTTTTTGTATTATCTCCGCAGCTCGGACAGTTTGATTGTGAGCAGTTCAGTGGGTAGCTAGTCCCACCTACCACTCCCTCGAGTGTCTTCCCGGACAGATCAGTCAGATTCTTCAGGGTTTCCTTGCTCAGTGCCAGGGGCTTCGCAGTGTTCCTCCGCATTTGATCTCTCCTTTCTTTCAACGATTTTTCAGTTGCGTCCTGATGCTATTGCTCGCGGCCGTGTCAGTCAAGGCCAGCCGGCCCTCGCGGGCGCGGGCGCTGCGGGCAGCCACGGCAGGGTCGTAAGCCACGGTGTGGGACACTCTACGCGGCCCGGGTGAAAGAACGCTGTGCTCAAAATGACACGGCAATACCCATCCCTGGGGGTGTGTTGCCCTTGTGCCGTCTCATTTTGAGGGCGAAGAAGGCCCGTCTCGACCGCGGCCCGGACGGTCACTCCCAGGTGAGACCAGTGGCTTGACAGAGCTACGGGTAATCAGTAGTAATCGCTCCAGATGGAATATGAGTGGGGTGCCGCCAAGGGCTGCTGAGAATCGCCGCAGGCACGGCATCGACTTTGCGGATTCCATCGCAGCGGTTGAGGATCCGAACCGCCTCGAGGAGATCGACACCCGCTTCGAGGACGGTGAAGAGCGGATCAGGGTCATCGGCATGGCGGTCGGCACTGTCCTCTTCGTGGTCGCGACCTGCCGTTCCGAGGAGACGTGCCGCATCATCTCCGCCCGGAGGGCAACGCGACATGAGCAAGACCGGTACTACGCGGATGACCGTGAAGCCTGGTGAGGCACCGCCTCGCGGCGAGACCGATTGGGCACGCGTGAACGCGATGACGGATGACGAGGTGCTGGCGGCGGCTCACGCCGATCCTGACGCCCAGCCTCTCGACGCTGAGACGTTGGCAAAGATGCGCCGGGTCTCCCCCGTGAAGGCGTTGCGGCAGCGGCTCGGTATGACCCAGGCAGAGTTCGCGGAAGCCTTCGGTCTGCCCATCAGCACCCTGCGCGACTGGGAGCAGCTTCGAAGCAATCCCGATGCACCGGCCCGCGCCTTGCTTCGAGCGATCGAACGCGAGCCCGACACGATGCGCCGCCTGCTGTCGTGGGTGGCTTGACCGGCTCGATGGGCTGACGCCGCCCCGGCCAGCTTCCATGACTACGTTGAGAGTCGGTATCGCCAGCTATGAGGAGATGAAAGCGCGCACGATGGCCATCGCGCGCGGCGAGCGGCGCTTCGCGCCGAACGAGCCGAAGGTCTGGTTCACCTCGACGGAGTCCTTCGCCAAGGTCCTATCGGCGGGCAATCGCGAGCTGCTGCGTGTCATTGCCGAGAAGGCGCCTGGCTCGCTCGACGAACTGGCGCGGATCACTGGCAGGGCCAAGTCCAATCTGTCGCGCACACTGCGGACAATGGAAGGTTACGGGCTCGTCCGCCTCGAACGTGGCGGGCGCGGGCGGATCACGCCGAAGGTGATGCATGATCGCGTGGAGCTGGACCTGCCGCTCACCCTCTCGCGTAAAGCAGTCTAACGGTGACCGCTCGGAGATGACCGCTCGGACGAGCCGCCGCCAGGCCGGCAGCGATGGCGGCGCCCGGGAACGCCACCAACCCGGCGGCGCCGTGGGCGGCACGACTCGGCCAAAGGGACTCCGAGGGAAATTGACCCACTACCCTCCCCGGCAGGCATGACGACGTCGGCTGGCGGAGTTGCATGCCCGCCGGGGATTCCTGCTACACTCCCCGCGAAATCGCTTCAGAGCGAGGTCAGGACACGCGGCCCGGGAGGAGACTTCAGGTGGCGATCGACTACAAGAACTGGATGCGCGACACGCTCGACTATGCCAAGACGCTGAGGCAGATCGCCATCCCTGGATCTCACGATGCCGGGATGTACATGAGCATCAACTGCTCGATCGCGGCCGGGAGCTGCAACACTCAGACGCAGACCAAGAGGATGTACGATCAACTGGCGGCCGGCATGCGCTACTTCGACCTCCGCCCGGCCTGGAACAGCGGCGTCCTCTATACCGGCCATTTCACATCGGTCGTCGCCCTGGGCACCGAGGGCTGCGAAGGCGATACGCTGGTGAACATCTTGAACGAGGTGAGAGACTTCTTGCTGCAGCTCATCTCCAGAGAGGTGGTGATCCTCAAGTTCTCGCATTACTACGACCGCAGCGCCAACAAGTTCGAGTTCAACGACAACCAGAAGCGCACGTTGATCGACCTGGTCACCGGCATCCTCGGCAGGTGGCTTTACGTGAACGATACGGCGGCCCGCCTCGCGGACATCTCCCTGTCCCGGATCGTCGACCCGAACAAGGCCAACGTCATCGCCGTTTTCGAGGACATGCCCCTCTCCCTCTTGCAGCCCGGCACCTATCGGTACGGGGCCTATCTTCCTCCCCCTCCTCCCCCGGGCCAGAAGTGCGGGACTCAGCATGGCGCCGTGGAGGGCGACCTGTCGGTTTACGACGAGTACTCCAACACCAACGAGCTTGCGGTCATGGAGGCCGACCAGCTCGACAAGCTCGACTGCGCGGTCAATCATGGCGGGGACCTGTTCCTGCTGTCGTGGACGCTGACCCAATCGGCTGTGCAGGCTGCCGACTGCCTGGTCGGCATCGGGCCGACCATCGTCGAGCTGGCCCAACCGGCGATCGATTCCATCGTTCCGCGGCTCGCGCGCTACCCCATCACCAGCGCCAACATCCCGAACGTCGTGTATCTCGACGTCAGCCCGACGCAGGCGACCGATGCCTGCATCGAGGTCAACCAGCGGCTGGGCAACAACAAGATCTGAAACGAGAAGGTCTCGACGACAGCAGTTCGCAAGGAGGATCCATGGAGACGACCGTCGTGCGGTGCTTGATGGTGATTGCCGCCGCCGCCGCCCTCGCCGCTCCGGCGCGGGCCGCCGATCAGACCATCAGGGCCAACCTGTCGCTGAGCGGCTTCAAGACCGGCGCCATCAACGTGGCATTCGAGACCGGGGACTTCTTCGATCTCGAGCACCGCTGCAACGCCGGCGCCGGCTCGAGCTGCACCGCCCAGAACGGCTACGGCAGCCCGCCCAAGAACGTCGGCAACGTCCTCTGCCTGCCGAATAACCTGGCCTATACGATCAGCTCGGCGTGCCAGCAGATCCTGGCGCAGGGAGCGACCTCGGGCTGCAAGAGCAACAGGATGAAGTCCGACTGTCCCTCCGGCTCCGTGGCCATCGCGCCGGCCTGCAACTGGGTCACCAACAGCTCCACGAATACGGTCGTCAACTGGAACTGGAACCTTTCCGCCCAGGGAGGAGGCTGCGTCATCACCGTGAACTGCTCCTACAGCAACTACGTGGGGCAGGAGAAGGATTGACCGGCCGAGGCAGGCGCCACGGCTCGCCTGCCGGCTGAAGCTCCCCACCGCTTCGACCAGCCTCGCCGTCCGCCGCGACTGAAACCTGAAGCGCATCCCTTCCTCGTCCGCCCTCCGGCGTGCTTCGCGCCGGGCCGGAAGGTCGGGGGAGGTTGCGCCATAGCGAGCGCCGGCGCGCGCTGCCTAGACTCCGGCCACGATCCTCGACCGACGGACCGACCGACGGACCCGACGGGCCGACGGGCCGACGGACGGACCGACCGGCCGGCCGAGGAGGACGACCAGGGGGAGGCGCGATGCCCGGACCGTTGTTCACGACCAAGCCGCTGGCGCAGCTCCTGGCGGAGACCGAGCAGGGAGGCGAGCGGCTGCGCAGGGTCCTCGGGCCGCTGCAGCTGACCAGCCTGGGGATCGGCGCGGTGATCGGCTCCGGGATCTTCGTCAGCACCGGCGTGATCGCGCGCCAGACGACCGGGCCGGCGCTCATGCTGTCGTACGTGGTCGCGGGGCTGGCCTGCCTCTTCGCCGGTCTGTGCTACTGCGAGTTCGCGGGCATGGTGCCGGTGGCGGGATCGGCCTACACCTACGCCTACGCCACCCTGGGCGAGCTGTTCGCGTGGGTGATCGGCTGGGACCTGACGCTCGAGTACGCGGTGAGCTCGGCCACCGTCGCGGACGGCTGGTCGGGCTACTTCCAGAACGTCCTCGGCATCTTCGGCCTGAAGCTGCCGGCCATCCTGAACGGCCCGGTGATCACGCCGGGGCCGGCGGGATCGTTCGTGGCGACCGGCTCGTGGATCAACTTGCCGGCGCTCGCCATCGTGCTGGTGGTGACCGCGGTGCTCGTGGTGGGCATTCGCGAGAGCGCGCGGATCAACACGACGCTCGTCGCGGTCAAGGTCACGGCGGTGCTCTTCGTGATCGTCGTCGGCGCCTTCTACGTCAAGGCCGCCAACTGGCATCCGTTCGCGCCGTTCGGCTTCGCCGGGCTCAATCTCTTCGGCCACACCCTGGGCGGCCGCCCGAACGCCGCCGGCCAGCCCGTCGGCATGCTGGCGGGAGCGGCGCTGGCGTTCTTCGCCTACATCGGCTTCGATTCGGTGAGCACGCAGGCCGAGGAAGCGCGGCGCCCGCAGCGCGACGTGCCGCTCGCCATCCTCGGCTCGCTGCTGATCTGCACCGCGCTCTACATCGGCGTGGTCGCGGTGCTCACCGGCATGGTCCCGTACTCCGAGCTCGACGTCGCCGCGCCGGTGGCCGACGCCTTCCGGCGGGTCGGCCTGCGCTGGGCGCAGTTCGTCGTCGCGCTGGCGGGCATCGCCGGCATCACCTCGGTCCTGCTGGTGACGATGCTCGGCCAGGCGCGGGTGCTGCTCGCCATCGCCCGCGACGGCCTCTTGCCGCCGCGCTTCTTCGCGGCGGTGCATGCGCGCTTCCGCACGCCCTGGAAGTCGACGCTGGCGACCGGCGCCTTCGTCGCGCTGCTCGCCTCCTTCCTGCCGATCTCCCTGCTGCTGCTGCTGGTCAACATGGGCACGCTGCTCGCCTTCGTGCTCGTCTGCGGCGCCGTCCTGGTGATGCGCCGCACCCACCCCGCCGCCGCTCGCCCCTTCCGCGTGCCGCTGGTGCCGCTGGTGCCGCTCCTCGGCGTCGCCTCCTGCCTGCTGCTCATGTTCTCGCTGCCCGCCGTGAACTGGATCCGCCTCTTCGCCTGGCTGGCCGTGGGCCTGGTCATCTACGTCACCTACGGCCGCACCCACAGCCACCTCACCGGGCGCCAGGCGACGCGCCCCGGCGGCATCGGAAAGGCCGGCGAATAACGCCAAGCCGGCCGGCCAGGGCATGTTGCCGGCGGCTAAGGGGGCTCCGGTGGTCGATTGAGACATGGATTGAGGCATTGACAATCTAGGTATTCGGTTCTATGCTCGAGAGGTCTCGCAGGAGGTCTCATGAGCGCCACGACCACCGATCCAGCCCACGCCCCTTGCCGCCTGCGCTTACGCTTGCGCCTGCCGAAGCTGCTCCCGCTTGCCGGCGGCGCCGCCCTCGGGCTCGTCCTCGGGGCGCTGGATGCGTCTCCGGCCCTGGCCGCGGCCGCGCCGAGCTGGGTCGCGCTCGGTCCCTCGGGCGGGCCGGTGACGGCCGTGGCGGCTGCCGCGGCGGCGCCCGAGGTGGTCTATGCCGGCACGGCGTTCGCGGGGGTGTTCCGTAGCGACGACGGCGGCCGCCATTGGGTCGCCGCGCGCCGGGGCCTGCCGGCGCTCGCCGTCCTCGCCCTGGCGGTCTCGCCCGACGACCCGGCGCTCGTCTATGCGGCGGTCGCCGATCCCAGGAACCAGGGCTCGATCGCGTTCAGCACCGACGGCGGCGCGTCCTGGCACGACGCCACGCCCGCGGTACCGAACGCCTATGCCACGGCCTTCGCCACCGATCCGCACGACCGGTCGTTGCTGTACCTGGCGACGGGGTTCGGCGTCTTCCGCACGCGCTTCGGCCACGCCTCCTGGACGCGGGTCTGGCTCCCGCCGTTCGGTCCCGAGTCGATCGTCGTGGACCCCGCCCGCGGCTCGACCCTCTACGTCACCCTGATCGACGAGGGGACCGGGGGCGGCGTCTACAAGAGCCTCGACAGCGGCCGCACGTGGGCCGCCGTCGACGGTCAGGGACAGGAGCTGAGGGGCTTCGGCTGCGAGAACCTGGTCTTCGATCCTGCGACGCCCGGGACGCTCTACGTCATCGATCTCGATTTCAATCCCCATCGCTTCGAAGAGGTGTTCAAGACCGCGGACGGCGGCCGGACCTGGACCGATACCGGCGTGTCCGGCATCTCCCTGGCCATCAGCGCCGCCGGCACTCTCTACCTCGATCAGCGCCTGCCGTCCGGCGCCACCCGGCTGCTGAAGAGCCTCGACCACGGCGCGACCTGGCAGGCGGCGCCCGGTGCGCCCGACGTCGTCAACAGCGTGATGCTCGCGTCCGGCGCCGGCGCCCCCCCCGGTCCGGCGAGCGAGACGGTGCTGGCGCTGGGCGAGCAGGGTCTCTGGCGTTCCACGGACGGCGGCGCCAGCTGGAGCGCCACCAGCGACGGCATGGAGGCGCAGAGCGTCGGCGCGCTGGACGTCGGCGGCGACGGCACGCTCTACTTCGGGGTGCTCTTCGACCAGGGACGGGGCGGCGCCGGGATCTTCCGCGGCCGGGCGCACGGCGAGCGGCTGCGGCGCCTGACCGCCGGCGGCGGCGAGCAGATCGTGATCGATCCCCAGAACCCGCGCACGATCTACGCCGGCCGCACCGAGCTCATCCAGCAGAAGAGCCTCGACGGCGGCTTCACCTGGTCCGGCGTCTCGTTCCCGCAAGGCCACCTGGTCGTCGATCCCACCAGCTCCGCGACTCTCTACACGACCCGCCAGGCGGAGTTCCACAACGACTTCGCCTGCCTGGTGTCGAAGAGCGTCGACTCCGGTGCCACCTGGAGCTGCATCCAGCGCGGCTTCCTGCAGGGCTTCGATGCGCTCGTCGTCGATCCGCGCCAGCCTTCCATCCTCTACGGGTTCGATCACGACGGCAGCATGGGAGTGGTCTGGCGCAGCAACGACGGCGGCGCCAGCTGGAGCGAGGCGAGCACGGGGCTCTCGGCCAGCAGCACCGGCATTGCCCTGGCGGTCGACACGCAACGGCCGCCGAGGCTCTACGCGCTCACCGACCAGGGGCTCTTCCGCAGCTCCGACCGCGCCCGCAGCTGGCACTTCGTCGGCGACGCGCTGCCCGCCGTCGCGACCAGCCTGGTCGCCGACGGCCGCACGACGCCCTCGACGCTCTACGCCGGCATCCCGGGCGCCGGCGTCTTCGGCAGCACCGACGGCGGGGCGACCTGGACCGTCCTCGGGAGCGGCCTGCCCGCGCAGCTGTTCACCGGGGCGTTCGCGCTCGATCCTCACGACCCGGCATCGCCCGCGACCCTCTACGCCGCCACCGCCGGCGAGGGGGTCTTCCGCCTCGCCGCGCCCGCGCCAGGCAACTGAGGCGCATCCAGCCTTGCTTGTAGTACGCTCGCGGTGCTGGATCAAGCGAGGTGGCCAGGGGTGCCGGAACAGACCGAGCGACAGCTGCAGGACGCGCTGGGCGACGGCTACCGGATCGAGCACGAGCTGGGGGCCGGCGGCATGGGGACGGTGTTCCTCGCCGAGGACCTGCGGCACGGGCGCAGGGTGGCGATCAAGGTCCTGCGCCCCGAGATCGCCGCCTCGATGGGCACCGAGCGCTTCCATCGCGAGATCCGCATCGCGGCGCGCCTGCAGCATCCGAACATCCTGAGCCTGATCGACTCCGGCGCGGCCGGCAGGCTGCTGTACTACGTGATGCCCTACGTCGAGGGCAGCACCCTCCGCGTCCGCCTGGTGCGCGACGGCGAGCTGCCCGTCGGCGAGGCGCTGCGCATCCTGCGCGAGATCGCTGATGCGCTCGCCTACGCGCACGGCCGCGCCGTCGTGCATCGCGACCTCAAGCCGGAGAACGTGCTCTTCATGGCGGGCCATGCGCAGCTCGCCGACTTCGGCATCGCCAAGGCGCTGGGCGATCTCGGCGCCGGCGGCGAGGTCACCAGCGGCGGCATCGTCGTGGGGAGTCCGGGTTACATGGCGCCGGAAGCGGTGGCCGGCACCGCCGCCGCCGACCATCGGGTCGATCTCTACGCCTTCGGGGTGCTGGCCTACGAGACCCTGGCCGGTCAGCATCCGTTCTCCGGCGTCGAGCCCGGGCAGATGATCCTCGCGCACCTGACGCGCGAGCCTCAGCCGCTGGGGGGGCTGCGGCCCAGCGTCTCGGCGGAGTTGAATCAGCTGGTGATGCGCTGCCTCGAGAAGCGCCCCGCCGACCGGTGGCAGTCGGCGGAGGAGATCGCGCGCCGTCTCGACGCGATGCTGGCGAGCTTCAGCGGCACCGCCGCCGCCCCGGCGCGCCGGCACGACCCGACCGTCGGGCGCTTCCGGCTGACCGAGGGCATCTGCCGGCAGCTGCGCCGTTCCTCCTTCAGTCCGAGGATGATCGGCGACGAGATGGAGTACCTCGACAACGGTGCGAGGTCCGACGTCCTGGTGTGCTTCGTCCACGCCTGCGGGCTGGACGGAGCGGACTTCGAGCCTCACCTCCGATCGCTGCCGTTCCGCGGCATCGCCCCGACGCTCTACGGCTTCGAGCCCGCGCGCCGGCGGCGGTTCACGCTGCCGCTCGACGACCACCTCGTCTTGCTGCGCGAGCTGCTGACCGACGTCGCCACGCGCTTCGCCCCTGCCATCACCCTGGTCGTGGGCTTCTCGTCGGGAGCCGATCTCGCGTTGCGGCTGGCTGCCGCTGCCCCGTCCGCACCGCCGGGACGCGTCGACGGCGTGCTGTGCTCAGCCACTCGTCGAGACCGTCGATCGCGTTGCCGAGAGCGCGCAGGTCCTTGACGAGCGCCGCGCCGTTGCCGGCCTCGAGACGCTCCAGGATCCGCGTCACGAAGCAGGTCTCGAGCCCGAGGTTGCAGCCGACTTCGGCCGCGATATCACCTACCCTTTCGCGGAGGACGGGGCCAACGCCTTCGCTCGCATGTACCGCGAGGCGAGCGCGGGAGGGCGGCCGGTCCGTTGCCTGTTCGAGGACACCGAGACCTGCAACCGCCTGGTAGGGGAGGTGCAGCTCCGGAACCTCGATGCTGGAGTGCTCGGCGCGCACTACGCGGAAGGGTCGCTGCTCATCGAGCCGGACGCCAGCCACTTCGACCTGCTGCGTCCCGAGGTCGTGTCGCGGCATCTCGATGCGCTGGTCGAGACGCTCGGCTCCACGGCGGGCGGCGGCGCGGACGGCAGGACCCCCACGCTGCCGAGCATGCGGTAGCGGGTCAGTCCTCGCCGTCTTGAAGCGGCCGGCCTTCGCGCACGGCATCCAGGATTCGTCGATAGACGCCGCGGCGGTCGAGCGCGAAGACGTGAGTGACGATGCCCTGCACGCGGCTCGGGGCCAGCCCTTCCGCCAGCAGACGCTCGACGGCCCGCTCCGCGGCCTCCGGCCAGGCGCCCTCCTCCTTCGCGTCCGCTCCCGCCAGCACCAGGGTGATCTCGCCCGCCACGAACTCGAGACCCGCCAGGGCCGCGTGCAGCTCCGACAGGGTGCCCCGCAGCACCGCCTCGTGCTCCTTGGTGAGGTTGCGCGCGAGGACGGCGCGGCGGTCGCCGAGGATCGCCCGCAGGTCCTCGAGGGTGGCGAGGATGCGATGCGGGGCCTCGAAGAGCACCAGGGTCGCGGCCTCGCGGCGCAAGTCCTGCAACGCCGCGCGCCGCCTGGCGGCACGGCGCGGCAGGAAGCCGAGGACGAGGAAGCGGTCCGTCGGCAGGCCCGAGATCGAGAGCGCCGCGATGGCGGCGGAAGGTCCGGGGATCGTGGCGATGCGGAACCCCGCCGCCGCCGCCGCCCGCACCAGGCGGAACCCCGGATCGCTGACCAGGGGCGTCCCGGCCTCGCTGACCAGGGCGACGTTCATCCCCTCGCCGAGGCGGCGCAGGATCCCGGTCGTCCGCTGCGCTTCGTTGTGGTCGTGGAAGCTCAGCATGGGCTTGCTGAACCCCAGCCGCGCCAGCAGGCGGCCGGTGGTGCGGGTGTCCTCGGCCGCGATCAGGTCGACCTCGCGCAGGGTCCGCTCCGCGCGCGGTGACAGGTCCTCCGGGTTGCCGATCGGCGTCGCCACGACATGGAGGGTGCCGGCGGACGCCGAGCGCCCGGGCTCTGGCGCCATCTCGAGCTCCCTCACTGGGTCAGGCCATGCAGCCTAGCAGACGCGAGCGAGTCCAACAACGCGGGATCGGGCGCGGTAGTGCCCTGGCCTGGCCAGATTGCCCTTGCCTCCCTCCCGCCGTTTGGGCGAGGGTCCGCAGTTCTATGCCGCTGCCCGCCAGACTTGGCCCCTCGCCCAAACGGAGGGAGGGAGGCAAGGGCAATCTAGCAAGCCAGGACACGGCCTCCGATGCTTCGAGGCCGTTACGCCGGCCCGACGATCCGCACTTCGCCGGTCAGGGTGGTCGCCGTGCCGTTGAGATCGAAGGTCAGGGTCACCTTGTGCTCTTGCCCTGGCTTCGGATTGTTCAGGATCGCGATGACGTCCGACATGTTGAAGCGCGCGACCACGTGGTGATCTTCCTGCCTGACGTTCACCGGGCTCAGCGGCGCGGCGGCGGACGAGTCGCCGGTGAGCTGGATCGACTTGAGGTCGATCCCCTTGACGTCCGCGCCGGTGATGAAGAAGGCCACGGTCCCTTCGCTGTGGCTGAAGTTGGTGTTCCAGACGTCCGGCGCGATCCGCAGCTGCAGGCTGCCGCCCCCGCCCGAGGGTCCGCCCGGACCGACGATGCGTACCATCGTCGTGAGCTGCGTGCTGGTGCCCTTGACGGTGAAGCTCAGCGTCAGCGTGTGCGTCTCGCCCGGCTTCGGGTTCGCGAGCAGTGCGAAGGCGGCCGCCTTCGTGAACCGCGCGACCACGTGATGGTCCTCCCGCCGGGTCGCCGCGGGGGCCAGCGCCGCGGCGGTGGCGGAGTCGCCGCTGAGCATGATCGATCCGAGGTCGACGTCGGCGGCGTCCGCGCCGGTGACGAAAGCTTCGACGAATCCCTGTGAATGTGGATAGTTGGTGTTCCAGACGTCGGGATGCATCTCGAAGGTCAGCTGTCCGCCGCCGGGACGGCCGTGCGAATGTCCACGCGCGTCCGTCGCGCCGGGAGCCTGGGCGCCAGCCGGCCCTGGCGCCTGCGCGCTCTTGGTCGCCGCCATCGCGTTCATCGACATGTCCGGAGCGGTCGGGCTGGCCTGGTCGCTGCACGCCAGCGCGACGAGCGCGGTCAGCGCGAGCGCGAGGACGCCACCCCGGGCCAGGAAGCGCGGCGGGCGCTCGAAGGAATGAGTACGCATGATGAAGCTCCTTCTTGGAGAATCTGCCCCCAGGACTCGGTGCGGGGAACGGCCCCTCGCGGGAGCGAACGAGCAGGACCTGACCAAGGCTATCTCCCTCGCACACCATCCCCGTGTGCAATGCGTCACATTGCACACCTGATGACTCGTGCAAGCTTCGGGCCGCTCGGCCGGCCGACGAGGCATGGATCTCGGAGCCGCTACCGCGGCTCCGAGGCCCAGGGCTGCGAGGTCATGAGCTGGGAGATCCGCTTCGCCACCGCCTTGGCCATGCGGGAGGCGTCGGCTTCCACGGTCGCCGTGCGGTCGAAGACGCCGCCCGCCCCCACGCCGGCCGCGGCCGAGGGCGCGCTCACGGTGCCCATGGTCGCGGCGCCCGCGCCCACGGTCGCGGCGGCGCCGGGCTTCTTGCCGCTCTGCGATTTCACGTTGAACTCGAGGAGCACGACGGGGTCCTGCTCAGTCGCCATCGAGACCGTGACGTGCGCCTGCACGTCGCTCGCGCCCTTGCCGAAACCGATCAGGACCCGCTTCGTCTTGTTCCCCTCGTTGATGGCGGTGAACTCGCCCTTCACCTGCAGCGAGCGGGGCGGCGGCGGCGTGTCCGCCCCCGCGGCCGCTGCCGCGGGCACCGACGCCTGCTGCAGCTCCTTCACCAGCGCCTTCGAGAAGGCGGCCTGGACCTGCCGGGCCACCGCCTCGGGCGAGCTGGCGGCCTCGGCCGCGGCCCGCCGGCGGTGCACCCTGGCCGCCGGGGACGCGTCGATCGAGATGACGTCGGCAGGCACCACGAAGTCGTCGATCAGGACCTTCTCCGGCTTCGGCAGAGGCTCGCCCTGGTACTTGGCGACGACCTCGACCTTGGCGTCGCCGACGAGCAGCCTCTTCGCGGCATTCTGCGCATGCAGGGCCGCGGCCATGCCGGCGGCGATCCAGGCGATGCCGGCAACGACCCGCACGGCGGTTCTTGCTGTCGACATGTGCGTCTCCTTGCTCGCGGGGATCGATCGCATGGGGATCGATCCCATGGCATCGATGCCTGCAAGGCCCGCGCCGCCAGGTCGCCGATGGAAGCCGAGGGAAGAGGAGTGTCAGCCGTAGGCCAGGGTCTCCACGGGTGCGGGGCGGAGCCCGGGGGAGAGCGTGGCGATCAGGCCCCGCAGCGCCGCGGCATCGAGCGATCCGGTGTCCAGGAAGCGGATGCCCACCCCCCGCGGCGCCTCCGAATGCCGCTGGACGGCGCCGCGGACGACCACCTCCGAGTGGCCCGGGGGGGCGGCCTCGCTGTAGATCCGCATCAGGAGCACCGCACCGGTGGGCAGCGCCTCGCCGGTCGCCAGCAGCAGCCCGCCGGGGCCGATGTTCTCCAGGATCCCCAGGTGCTCTCTCTCGATCGGCTCCTGCTCGCGCCGATAGAACACGATGGCGCCGTTGACCTGGTAGCGCGGTGCGGCGCGCCGCTCATGATGGTCGTGATGCATGGTCTTGCCTCCTGGCTGGTAGCCGCTCCGCCACGTCGTTGGCCTGGCCTCTCGCGTCCTCACGACAGCAGCTTGTCGCGCGGCGCCGCGCGGCGCTGCCGGGCGGGCCCCCGGATCGCGGTAGGACGCGCCGCCGCGGTCCCGTGGGGGTTCGTCCTACGCCGGCTGGCCCCTGGTTCACGCCTTCCTGGAGCGCCACGGGCTGCTGCCGAGGCAACAACGACCTTGAGACAGTCGCACCCGGGTACCCGCCCCCGGTCGTCCAAGGGGCACTACCAGGCGGTCTTGGAACGGTTGCTGTCCGCGTACTGTGGTGAATGACTGCCACCGTGCGTGGTAGACTGGACAGGTAAAGAACAGGCATATGGTGAAGCGGGGAAGCGGTAAGAAGAGCGGCAAGAAGAAGGGCGGCGCGCGACCCGCACGGCCTGTTAGCTCAGGTGTCTTGGCAGACCGTAAATGACCGCGGCGCCATCATCGTTTCGACGGACGGCCGGCTGGGCGATCTGGGCCGCGTCAGCCGCGATCGGGGTCGCGTGGCTCGTCGAGGCGTTTACCTCGGGGATGGGGTTCATATCGACGCATCTGGCTCCATTTGCCATCGTCGGAAACCTGGTCGGGCTCTTCCTGATGCGAAAGGGTCCTTCGGCCTCATCGGCCGACAAGAAATAGACGGACACCCGTCTCGCCGTCTCGCGAGGAGCGATCGCCTTTCTTCAATCGAGATCCCCACCCGGAACTCGAGTTCGCGCACCTACAACTTAGTCCAAGCTCCAGGCGAGCAGCAGGCCCTGGCCGCGGCCGTTCTTCGGCGCGGTGAGGAGCACGCGCGGGAGGAGGCGCGATCCGGTCCCTTCCTCGCGCTCGTGGGCCCGCAGCACGGCGTTGGTGAGGTAGAGGCTCGAGCCGCCTCCCAGGAGGACGTTCCAGGCGTAGTGCTGGTCGGAGCGCATGCGCTCCCAGCCGGTGATCGCCGGGAGGCTGTAGAGGCCGACGCGCGCCAGGATGCGGGCCAGGCGGGCGCCGCGACCCGGGCCGCCGAGACGGTCGAGCCGATGGTCGAGGACGCGCGCGACCGCCATGGTGTTCGTCATGTGGATGGAAGCGCTGCTGCCGCCGGCGCGGAAGAAGCTCAGCTTGCCGCCGGCCTCGGGGCGGCGCTCCGAGAAGACGAAGTTCAGGATGCCGGTGCCCGCCTGCGCCACGAGGAGGGATTCGCCCAGCTCGAGCCCGGTCTGCCGCACCGCCGGCGCGTGCGCGAAGAGGCCGCCGCCGTAGAGCAGGGCGGTGAGGCCTTCCGAGTACTTCCCCATCCCCGCCTGGCCGGCGAAGTCCGTCCAGGCGCTGTGGCGGTAGAACGAGGAGCGGAGAACGTCGCGCCGGATCTCTTCCTTGTGCGCCTCGAGGGCGGCCGAGGCGCCGGCCAGGGCGACGAGGTACATCCACTGGCCGCGGCGCCGCGGCGGCGCCTCGACGCATACCGTGCGCCAGAGGGTCCGCCCCGCGCCGCGCAGGTCGCCCCAGAAAGTCGCCGCCAAGCCGCCCGAGGCGCCCAGGTCTGCGGCTCTCTCGTCCGCGGCGGTTCGCTCCTCGGCCGGCGGCGCCTCCTGGGCTCCGCACGCCGGTCCTGGCGCCGCGCACAGGGGCGCCTGGCGGAGCAGCGCCGCCAGCGCGGTCAATGCCGCGATCGCGAGCGCGCGCCCGATCGTCGCGCCGCGGCCGGGTCTCGCCGCCATGATTCGCCTCCCGCCGATGGCCGCCGATAGCCGCCGATGATCGCCGGTGGCCGCCGCTTCCTGCCGATTCCCAGCGCCGGCCACCGCCCCTCGATGATCTGTCATCCGCGTTGTCGAAGGGAAGGACCTTGCCGCGAGCGGCAGGCCACGCCCTGCCATCGGCGCCGGGCACGGAAGCCGGAGCGGTCCCGGCAGGCGCCCGCGAGGTTGCGGCTACAATGGCGCCGGCGTCGGCCAAGATCCTTATGAGGAGCGTGGTGCGCAAGCTGGAGTGGGGCGCGGGTGCGCTGCTCGGCCTGCTGGTGCTCTGGGCACACGGCCTGCGGTTCGTGCACGCGGGCGGCCTGTGGCGGGACGAGGCGGGGCTGGCGCACCTCGCGACCATGCCCTCGCTGGGCGCGGTGTGGCGGCTGCTGGCGCGCGACTCGGTCCCGATCCTGGCGCCGCTCGCCATCCGGGCGTACGCCGGGGCCGCCGGCGCGGGCGACCAGGCCCTGCGCGGCTTCGGGCTGGCGGTGGGCCTCGCCGTCGCGGCAGCGCTCTGGCTGGCGGCGCGATCGACCGGGCGCTCCCTGCCGCTGCTCTCGTTGGCGCTGGTCGGCGTCAACGCCGCCTTCGTCGTCTTCGGGGATTCGCTCCGCGGCTACGGCCTGGGCAGCCTGTTCATGCTGCTCAGCTTCACGGCGCTGGGCCGGCTGCTCGCGCACCCCGGTCCGGGGACCGCGGCCGCCGCCCTGCTCGTGGCGCTGGGGGCCGTGCACAGCCTGTTCGGCAACGCGGTGCTGGTCGGAGCGCTCTGCTCCGCGGCGGCGCTCGCGGCGATGTGGCAAGGGCGCCGGCGGGCCGCGGCGGCGGCGCTCGGGGTCGGGATCGCGGCGGGACTGTCGCTGCTGCCGTACGCGGCGACCTTGCAAGAGGCCCGCTCGGCGAGCTTGCTGGTCAGCCATCCCGTCTCGCCGTGGCTGATCGTGCGCGTGCTGGCGGCGACGCTGGGACCGGTGGCGGCGGCGTGGCTGGTCCTGCTGGGGCTCGGGCTGGCAGGCCTGGCCTGGCGACTCGTCGGCCGGCGCCGCGAAGCCGGCCGCGACGGCGCCGCCCGGGTCGCCCGGACCCGGGACGACACGATGCGGCTGTTCAGCGCCCTCGTCATCGTGCTGGGTGTCGCGGGCCAGCTGCTGTTCCTGGCGTTCCTCAGGTTCACGCCGCGCGCCTGGTACGACCTGCCGCTGATCGCCCTGGCCGGCGGCGCGCTCGAGGCGCTGGTCGCCGGCCTCTGCCGCACGCCGTGGACGCGCCTGGCGCGCGTCGCGCTGGCGCTGGCGCTCGCGGCCACGCAGCTCCCCGCCGCGCTGCCGCGCCTGCGGATGCGGATGACCAACGCCGACCTGGTGGCGCGCCGGCTGGCGGTCGCGGCCGCCGGCGGGGACCTGGTGGTGGTGTCGCCGTGGCACTTCGGCATCAGCTTCGATCGCTACTACCGCGGTCCGGCGAGCTGGATGACGCTGCCGCAAGTGGCCGACCACCAGATGCATCGGCACGACCTGCTGATGGCGAGACTGGCCGCCCCCCATCCGATCGACGACGTGCTGCAGGCCGCGCGGCGGACGCTCGCCGGCGGCCACCGCGTCTGGTTGGTCGGCGAGCTGCGTCTGCCCCCCCCGGGACGGCAGCCGCCGATCCTGCCCCCGGCGCCCGGCACCTCCTGGGGCTGGGACGATCTGCCCTACGGCATCTCCTGGGAGCTGCAGCTCGGCGCGCTGCTGCGCGATCACGCCACGTCGCTGCGCGAAGTGCCGGTGCCCTCCACCGACCCCGTCAGCCCGCTCGAGCACATGCCGCTGGCGGTCGCGGACGGCTGGCGCGGCTGAGGCGCTGCCAGTGGCCCGCGGGCGGCCCCGGGGAAACTATTCGGGGCCTGCGGGAAGGTAACCGACGTGCCGCCGCGACAGTCCACCCAGTCTTTTTTTCGGGGCACCGCAGTCCACCCATCGGAGGCTCGCGGAGGGGGATCTGCCCACCCCGGCCTACTATGGGCGAGGCCCCGGCAGTCCTCCGCCCCACGCATCCAGGAACCTCGCCCATAGGAGGCCGGGGTGGACAGATCCCCCTCCACCAGCGGGCCGGCGTCGGAGGGATACCCGAGTCGACCTTGACACTTGACATCGCCGAATAGTTAGGTCATGCTTACGGTTAGTGGGAGCTAACCATAAGCCATAAGCCATAAGCCATGATCGAGCCCATTCACCGCATCGCCGCACTCGGAGCCCTAGGCGACCCCACCCGCCGCGAGATCTTCGGGATCCTTGCCGGCGGGCCGAGCTCGGTCGCCGACATCGCCCGCCGCCTGCCGGTGACCCGGCCGGCGGTGTCGCAGCATCTCCGCGTGCTGAGCGACATGGGCCTCGTGACCCACCGCACCGCCGGCACGCGCCACATCTATCGCCTCGATCCGGATGGCATCGCCGCGATTCGCGATTACCTCGACGCGCTCTGGGAACGCGCCTTGAACGACTTCAAGGCAGCCGCCGAGCGCTCGTACACTCAAGAAAAGGAGACCCCCCGATGACCGTCATGTCCCAGCCCCAACCCCAGTCCCAGCCCCAGCCCCAGACCGCCATGTCCGTCAAGAAGACCGTCCTGGTCGACGCCCCGCAGGCGCACGCCTTCGCCGTGTTCACCGAGCGGCACGGCGCCTGGTGGCCGCTCGCCACCCACCACATCGGCAAGGCCGCGGCGGAGACCGCGATCCTGGAGCCGCGGGCGGGCGGCCGCTGGTTCGAGCGCGGCGTCGACGGCAGCGAGTGCGACTGGGGTCACGTGCTGGTCTGGGAGCCGCCCGACCGCCTCGTCCTGGCGTGGGAGCTCACCGCCGACTGGCAGCACGACCCGAGCTTCCGGACCGAGGTCGAGGTGCGTTTCGTCGCGGTCGGCCCGCAGAGCACCCGCGTCGAGCTCGAGCATCGCCACCTCGAGCGCTACGCCGACAAGGCCGATTCGATGCGGGCCGGGCTCGACTCCGAGGGCGGCTGGGGCAGCCTGCTGAAGATCTTCGCCGCGGCCGCGGCCACGCCGGCCTGAGGCTGCGCGGGCCCGCACGAAAAAAACCCCCGGCTCGCGCCGGGGGGTCGAAGGTGAGGCGCCCCGGGCACTCGCCGGGGGATCGAAGGGGCGGCCCCGGCATCTGCCGGGGCCGTGTGTCATCTCCCTACTGCACGTTCAGCGCGAAGTCGTCGAGCACGAACGACGTCTGCAGCGAGGCGTCTTCGGTGCCGGTGAGGAAGACCTGGATGGTCTGCCCCTTGTAGGCCGACAGGTCATAGCTGTGCTGCGTGTACCCGGCGGCGGCATTGAGGTTCGAGAAGGTGGCGAGCGTCGCCAGCACCGTGCCTGACGAGTTGCGGATCTGCACCGTCAGGACGTCGAACGCGGTGGTGGTGGTGGTCTCCGCGGTGTCGATGTGGAGCCAGAACGACAGTGTCGCGGTGGTGATGGACGCCGGGATCGCCACCTGCTGCATGACGGTATCGGTGTGAGTGGTGCCGTAGCCGTCCATCCAGGCGTCCCACGTCCCGGTATGGGCCGGCTCCGACGGGCCGTTCTGGCCGATGACCGCGGGGGTGGTCGTCCAGTTCACGTTACCGCTCTCGAAGCCCGGGTTGAGGAGCAGCTGCTGGGGCGGCGTCGTGTTCGAGACGGTCACCGTCACCGTCGCCGAGGTGCCGACGTTGTTCGCCGCGTCGTAGGCCTTGGAGAAGATGGTGTGCGAGCCGTTGGCGACCGTGGTGGTGTTCCAGGAGAAGGTGTAGGGCGAGGTGGTCGACGTCGACTTCAGCACGCTGTCGATGTAGAACTCGACCTTCACCACGCCGACGTTGTCCGAGGCCGAGGCGGTCACGTTGATCGTGCCCGACACGGTGGCGTTGTTCGCCGGAGAGGTGATCGACGTCGTCGGCGGCGTCGTGTCCGGCGGGCCGGAGGTCACCACCACGTCGTCGTACCAGGTGTAGGTCGGATCGGCGCCGAAGTTGTCGTCGTGGCTGGTGAGGGTCAGCGTGACGCTGTGCCCCGCATTCGCCGATGCGTTGTACGTGACCTGCACCCAGGTGCCGCCCGGGTTGCTGCAGGTCTTGGGAAGCAGCGTCGTCGTGACATTGGTCACGTTGTCCTTGAGCGTCGCCGTCGCCCAGTCGTACGTCAAGGTGTCCGGGCAATGGTTGTTGTACCAGAACGTCAGCGACGGGCTGCTCGCGGGCATGGTGAAGGTCTGGGCGACGGAGCTGTCGCCGTTGGTCGCGGTGGTGGCGCCGAGCTGCGCGCCGAAGCTGCCGCTGTGCGCGGCGCCGGCGATCACCGAGGTGGCGGCGCCGGAGGCGGTCCAGCCGGTGAAGTTGCCGGTCTCGAAGCCGCCGTTGACGACCGGGTTGGTGCTGGGGGCGGTCACCGTCAGGCTCACCGTGGCGGTGTGCGTCTTGCTGCCGCCGGTGCCGGTCACGGTGATCGGATAGGTCCCGGTGGCCGTGGACGAGGCGACGGTGATGGTCATCGTCGAGCTGCCCGAGCCGGGCGCCGCGATCGAGGTCGGGTTGAAGGCCACCGTGACGCCGGT
>Ga0307477_10000259_pt1 | contig 68470 bp, 67 predicted proteins | sample atmos_gasesECM2C_FD_203316 | JGI IMG/M metagenome (GOLD analysis project Ga0307477, IMG submission 203316) | Hardwood forest soil microbial communities from Morgan-Monroe State Forest, Indiana, United States - atmos_gasesECM2C_515 | ecosystem: Environmental > Terrestrial > Soil > Temperate...
TATGACTGGACGAACTTGACCACGAACACGCCGCACTTTGAACAATCATTCTCCGATGATGGCGGCAAAACTTGGGAAGTGAATTGGATTACGGATCAAACGAGGGTGCCAGATGAATCTCGCTAAGTGTACAGAACTCGGATACGGCCGAAACGCGGTCATCAAAAGCTGTGCGGGATGGACAACATGATTATAGGCATCTGGACCCAACACCTAAAGCGCTTGGAACATCCGCTGACCGGCTCAATAAATGGGTTGAGCATGACGGCACGGTGATGGTGCGAAAGGTTTGGGGCGGGCGCGCAAATCTAAATGAATTTGAAGCGGACGGTCGGGCCGGCCACATCGAAGGTCTGACGCTGCGTCTCTACAATCCCCAAAGTCACCAAGGGAGCTTGTACTCTGCGAACAGCAGAACTGGCGTTATTGGCGGACCACCCAGCGCAGGTGAATTCAAGGATGGCCGCCGGGAGTTCTTCTGCCAGGACACCATCCATGGCAGGGCTATCTTCACTCGATATATTTGGTCGGACATCACCGCGAATTCGGCTCAGTTCGAGCAGTCGTTTTCCGATGGTGGAGGAAAGACTTGGGAACTGGATTGGATCTCCACTGTGACGCGAGTGAAGGATTAAGCGTCGCGGGGCATTGCCGGCGACGTGTGCGCACGATGGGGGTCCGGACGAGGAAACATTCCGTTTCCGCACGAAACAACTGGCCTGGATTTGGCTCTGGCAGGTCAACTTCCGGTTGAAAGGCACAGTTATGAAACAGTTCACAAGCGTCCGGAGTTTTGTGTTGGGGTGCTTGTTGTTGTTCATGCCGCCGCTTCCGGGCAACAGTCTTCGAGGCCAAACCGCCGGGCAGGCTATCGACAGCAAGGGGTACGATGGCTCGCACGATTTTGATTTTGAGATTGGGACTTGGAAGACGCATCTGTCCCGGCTGCAGCAGCCTCTGACGGGATCGAAGGCTTGGACTGAGTACAACGGAATTTCTGTGGTGCGGAAGATTTGGGACGGGCGCGCGAATATGGTGGAGCTGGAGGTGGATGGTCCTGCGGGGCACGTCGAAGGGCTGAACCTGCGCCTCTACAATCCGCAATCTCACCAGTGGAGCCTGAACTTTGCCAATGTGAAAGGCGGAACGCTGAGCGTACCGACGGTGGGGGAATTCCAGAACGGGCGTGGGGAGTTCTACGATCAGGAAGAATTTAATGGGCGAATGATTCTGGTTCGAAATATCTGGATGGACATCACCGCGAATTCTTGCCGGTTCGAGCAGGCATTTTCAGATGACGGCGGGAAAACCTGGGAGACGAATTGGATCGCAGTGGACACGCGTGTAAATGACGAAGTTCAAAAGCCGCGGTGAGGCTGCGGCGATGGTCATCGAGATGCCGACTTACACGACTAAGCCTGGGTGCCGCGAACGATCCTTGGAAGTATTCCGTGAAAAGAGGGTCCCCGCGCGCGTTGAAATCGGAATGAAGTTATGGGGCCCGTTTCTCTCGCTCGAGCATCCCGACACTTTCTTCTTCATGCGGGGATTTCCGGACCTGGCGTCGCGCGAACCGATGAAGGCGAGGTTTTATCAAGGCGAGCTCTGGAAGAGCCCATGGGAAAACGTGCTGATGCCGATGATCGAGAAGTACGAAGTCGTTGTCGTGGAGGACCTGGACAGCCTGATTCGTTGGTAGGATTCCGTTGGTTGCGCGCCGGGGCAAGGCCCTGGGATGAAAGTCCGGTGGAGTTTGGGCGCGGGAAACCGATGGCGGCAGCGGCGCGGGAAACTGTAGCACTACCTGATGTCGAGGCCGCACGCATGAAGTTGCGGAGAGCCGTTCTAAGAATACTTGCGCTGATCGCAATATCCGCTGGACTTGCCCGCGCCCAAGACGCCGCACCAACACCTGCCGGCGATCGCCAATCGCTCGATGATGCCTGGTGGACTGGGCCGCTCCTCGCGCCCAACGCTTCAACCCTGCCACCCGGGCATTTTCTGATCGAGCCGTATCTTTACGACGTGATCGGCGCGCATTCGAACGGGTTCGGTTCGCTCACTTACATTAACTACGGGCTTGCGAACAGGTTCACGGTCGGAGTGATTCCCACTCTTGGCTATACCAAACCGAACGACGGGCTGAGCAGCGCGGGGATCGGATTGGGAGACCTCACCGTGCAGGGGCAGTTCCGGCTACGACAGTTTCACCAAGGCAGTTGGATTCCGACGTTTTCCGCCACTGTGCAGGAAACTCTTCCGACCGGGAAATACGATCAACTGGGCAATCGTCCGAGCGACGGGCTAGGTAGCGGAGCTTTCACTACAACGGTCGCGCTTTACTCGCAAACTTATTTGTGGATGCCCAACCGGCGAATTTTACGAATGCGTTTCAATGTGTCCCAGGGGTTTTCAAGGGGAGTGAGGGTGGACGGGGTCAGCGTGTTCGGTACCGGAGCAGATTTTCGCGGGCGTGCTGAGCCGGGACGGTCGTCCTTGGTCGACGTGTCTTGGGAATATAGTCTGACGCGGCGATGGGTGCTGGCGCTGGACGCTACCTACCGCTACACCGGGAACACGCGCGTGATTGGAAATGATATTTCAGGTCCGAGCCGCGCGCAGAATTCGAACGGCGTTTTGCTGAACCTGGGCTCCAGCGAAACGTCCGGATTTGCTCCAGCGATTGAGTACAGTTGGAAATCCACGATTGGCGTGATCGTCGGCGCGCGCGTGATTCCGGGCGGACACCATGCGGCCATGACAATCACTCCGGCAGCAGCAATTAACTTCGTGCATTAATCCCTATGATTGAGCCGCTTTTTATATGAATCCAACGCCGGAGCGGGTGCATCCAATCGTTTGACGTTAAACGATTGATAGTCAAACCATAGTGCCGACACATTTTAAAGGCGATAGCGAGACGAGGCGGGCGCTCAATGCGTTCATCAACCTGGTGCGGGCATCGAATTCGCTAGCGTTGAGGCTTACGGCGGACCTGGAGCAGCAGGGGCTGACCACGAGCCAGTTCGGCATTCTCGAAGCGTTATTGCACCTCGGGCCCATGTGCCAGCGGGCGTTGGGCGAAAAGCTATTGCGCAGCGGCGGGAACATAACGATGGTGCTCGACAACCTGGAGAAACACGGCTTCGTGAGGCGAGAACGGCAGAGCGACGACCGGCGCATGATCGTGATTCATCTAACCGCGGAAGGGCAAAAGCTTATCGAGCGAGTTTTTCCGCGCCATGCAAAAGAGATCGCCAGGGAAATGAGCCGGCTAAAACCGGGCGAGCAGGAAGAGTTACGCCGCCTGTGCCGCAAGCTGGGGCGCGGCGAGGACCTCCGTTTGGAATGTAATAAACACAATTCAGAAAAAAGGAAGAGGGAGAAAGACCATGATACAAGTACGAGCTAGTGAAGAACGGGGGCAAAACAGGCTTTCCTGGCTGGATACGAGGTTCACATTTTCGTTCGACCAATATTACGACCCGGAACATATCCAGTTCCGGTCGTTGCGCGTATTGAACGAGGATATTGTGGCCCCCGGAAAGGGCTTCGGAATGCATCCGCACAAAGATATGGAAATTTTGACCTGGATCCTGGATGGAGCGCTGGAGCATCGCGACAGCATGGGCACGGGCGCGGTAATCCGACCCGGCGAGTTGCAACACATGACCGCGGGCTCGGGAATCATGCACAGCGAATTTAACCCGTCGCCGAAGGATCCGACGCACCTGCTGCAAATATGGATTGTGCCGGATCGCAAGAATCTGAAGCCGGAATACGAGCAACTCACGTTTCCGGACAAGGACCTGCGCGGACAGTTTCATCTGGTGGCGGGTCCGCAGGCGCCGGTGAATATCCACCAGGACGCGAATCTTTACATCACCAGGCTGAACGAAGGCGAGCAGACCAAGCACGCGTTGAAACCGGGTCGCCACGCCTGGGTGCAACTGTCGCGTGGAACGGTGACATTGAACGGAGTGAAATTGAAAGCGGGTGACGGCGCGGCGGTTTCTGACGAATCTGAAGTGCGCGTAGAAGCAATCAAACCATCGGAAGTTTTGCTTTTTGACCTGGCGTAAATCAATCTGAAAATGGAGAAAATAAATGAGCGATTCTTCGAATAGCTTTACACCATTAGCGGGCCGGATACTGATCAGCGTTGTGTTTTTGGTCAGCGGATTTTTCAAGATAGGCGGGTATGCACAGACGGTGGGATACGCGACGTCCAAGGGCTTGCCTATGGCTGGTGTGGCGATAGGCTGCGCTGCCGTATTGGAACTTGTGGGAGGACTCGCGATACTCGCCGGGTTTCAGACGAAAATCGCGGCTTGGCTGCTGTTTCTTTACCTGATACCAGCGACCTACTTTTTTCACAACTTCTGGGCCATGCAAGGAATGGAACAGCAAAACAATATGGCCCACTTTTTGAAGAATCTTGCGATCATGGGCGGACTGGCGATCCTGGCTGCGAATGGACCGGGGCCTTACTCGGTGGATCATTCACGCGCGAAAGCGTGAGACCAAGGTAACGAAATAGAACGGCGGATATAGCGTTTCGATGAAAAAATCTCGAAACTAAACGGTCAGGAGGAATCATGAGCACTTTAAGAAAGCCGGCGGAAACCAGCACGCCCATTCATGATTTGATTGCGCACCGTTGGAGCCCCAGGGCGTTTGACTCCAGGCCGGTAGAACCAGAAAAACTTCGGACCTTGTTCGAGGCGGCACGCTGGGCGCCATCTTCTTACAATGCGCAGCCGTGGTACTTCATCGTGGGGACAAAAGACCATCCGGAAAATTACAACCGGGTGCTTGCATCGCTGATCGAGTTCAACCAGGGTTGGGCCAAGCAAGCGCCGGTGCTGGCGCTAAGCGTAGCAAAGCTGAAATTTGATGACGGAAAACCGAATCGGCACGCGTTCCACGACGTGGGCCAAGCGGCCGCGAATTTAGGCTTACAGGCCGAAGCGCTGGGTCTTTCGGTGCACCAGATGGCCGGGATCGAGGCGGAAAAGGCGCGGAAGCTTTTCAATATTCCCGCAGACTACGAAGCAGTGGCGGGAATTGCGTTGGGATATGCGGGTGATCCGGCGTCGCTGTCCGAGGAATTGCGCAAGCGCGAGCTAGCTCCTCGCCAACGCAAGCCGCTTGAATCTTTCGTGTTCACCGGGCAGTGGGGCAAAAGCCTCCCGCTTCAGAAATCCTAAAACTGCCTGGCAATGGCGCCGATCAACACGTGATTTGAATCCGTATCAAGGAGCAACGCTGTGTTGGCGTCGATAACGTAATAGGACAGGTCGTAACTGGAATTCGGATTCGTCGTGACAAGTACGGCGGTACCGCGGCCGTTCGAGTCCGGCGCCGCGATGGAACTAGACGTAGAGCTGATCGGATCGCCCTGGAAGACGGCGTTGAAATCATCGATGTCGAGATTGCCGCTGGATACCGTCGAGGAGCTGAGATTGAGCTGACCTTCGACGTCCTGTTGAACGGAAGCCGGCTCGTTGTGGAATATTCCCTGGCCTCCGAGAAGCATTGCAAAGCTGCCAGCCGTGAATTGAGCGGTGGCCTTCTGCAAATAAGCTGAACCGGTGGATGCCGCGGCCGGATCGATTTCCAACATCACAACGGCAGGTTCAACGGTCGTGGAGCTGGCTTGCGCCGTCTGGTATGCCGCGAATTGAGCGGTGGTGGCACTTGCTCCCGCGGGACATGCTCCGCTCGCGAGATTCAATCCGAGCAGAATGCGGCCGGTAGAAGGATCGACGGTGTAAGTACAAGTGCCCAGCGCCGTAGCCGAACTGACCGTGCCTGCGTTGTTGCTATCGAAAATTCCTCCGCTGATGTTGCCATTTCCTCCCGAAGCAAAGACTCCACCCAGGGTAAAGGCTCCCGTGGGCGAAGTTCCACCCGCAGTAAACGGATAATTCCCCGCGGTGAGGCTGGATGCCGAGAAGGAACTTCCGGGCGCACTACTGTAGATATCGCCCCGCAAATAACCGTTGCCGTCTATTTCGACGAAATAGAGATGGGTGGCATCGATGATGTAAAACGCGAAAAGGCGCGGTCCCGTGGCGGTGCTGGTGAGCGTGATTTCGCCGCGTCCGGTGTCGGGCGCAGTGCTATCCAAAGAATATGAAACGGTAAGCGATTTGTCGTCTGGTTTCACCGCGCCATTATCGTTCAGGTCTACCACGCCGGTTCCCGTCTGGAGGCTCCCATTCCCGCTAGACGTAAATTTCCCGGCAACCCCTAGCGGCAGAAACGAAAGATCGGCGCCGGAACCGGAAAACACGTAGGGGCCGGTTATGGTGGAGAGAGTGGAGACATCGTTGAGGTCTTGTTGGTCGATGGTGCCGCTGCCGGTGAAGCTGCGGTCAAAGCGAATTACCACGGCATGCTGATTCGTGGTGAGCGCAAATTGCAGAGTGCCGGCTCCGGAAACTCCAGGGTTCAGCAATATCGAACCGCGGCCATCCGGGCCGACTTTGTAGGTTCCGGAAATCTGAAACTTCGAGGAGCCAGCGGCGCTGAAACTGTCAACATCCTCGATGCCGCTCACGATATGCCCATTGCCGTCCGCCACAAACCTACCTGCTACCGCAAGAAAACCGGACTGATCGTTGCCGGTGTAGGAAAACGCAAATGGGCCGTTAAGAGATTGATCCGAGAATACGATTTTCGCGGTAGCGGTAGCCGTGGCTGCAGGATTGACGGTCGAGTCGGTAGCGGTGATGGTAATCGTGGCGCCCGGCGGAGGAGAAGGAGGCGCCGTATATAGACCTGTGATCGGATCGATGCTGCCAATGTTGCCAGCGCTGGTGGAGGATACCGACCATCTGGCGTTGGCGTCGGCAATGCTGTTTAGCAATGCCGAAAACTGGAAGGTGCCGCCGGCCGGAACGGTGGCAGTGGCCGGTGATACCGCAAGACCTTGCCCGACTCCCACAGTGATAATTGAAGTGTTGGAGGTGATGATAGTGGTATTGGTGGTATTCGAGGGATCTTGCGGCGCGGTGGCGGTGATCATCACTTGACCGTTGTTATCAACGGGCGTGACGCTAGGCGCGGTATAAACACCCACTTGCCCGTCTGTAGTGGACGTAACGATGGTCCCCACTGCAGAGCTGCCCCCGGCAATTCCGTTCACTTGCCAAGTTACCGCGGTGTCTGTGGAACCTGTGCCGGTGGAGAGGGTGACCATGGCGGTCAGATTGATGGTCGTATTAATCTGAACATTGGCGGCAGTGGGCGTAATTGAAATTGACTTGACGAGCGGGTTTCCGCTGCTACTACTGCCACCGCCGCAAGCTGACAGCGCCAGAATCAGTGCAAATGCAAGGAATGACGCGAATAGGCTCGAAATTCTTGCTGTGCTGGTTTCCCGTGGCATGCTCACCTTTGTGATCTCATTTTTAAGCGCGATTTGAGCATATCGTTATTCCTGCCCGAAGCTAAAGAAGTTCCTGTTTATTTTTGGGCACTATGATGCGGAGGCCGAGTGGACGGTTGCGCGCCTCACAGCTCGCGAAGGGCCAGGGCCACCGGACGGCGCGCAGCTCGTATGGCCGGAGGAACGCCGCCGATCAAACCCATGAACAGGGCGAAAACAATCCCGACGACGAGGAGTATAGGTGTGATTCGAAAAGCGAACGCGATAGACGAGAACGTTTGCATGTTCAAAGTACTGGTGGTCAGGCCATTTAGAGGAAGCACGGCAACGGAGCCGAGCAAGCCCCCTACGAAAGCGATAAGCAAAGCCTCAAAGAGAAAGGACATGACGATACTGAAAGCGCCGAAACCGATAGCGCGCATGGTGGCGATTTCACGCGAGCGCTCGGAGACCGCGGAGTACATGGTGTTGAGCGCACCGAAAACTGCGCCAACGCCCATAATCGCAGCCACCAGCGAGCCAAGAACCGTTATCAAGGTGGTGAGGCCACGGGATTGCTTTTCGTAATACTCGAGTTCGCGGGTGACCTGAACGGTCAAACGCGGGTCGGAGGTGAGGGAATCCTTGAAAGCGTCGAACGCCGATGCCGAGGTCAGATGGACGGTGACCGACTGGAAAATGTTCTCGGGACGCTTGTACACCTGAGCGAGCACACGGGCGTCGCACCAGATTTCGGAATCAAAGGCGCTACCTCCCGCGTCGAAGATGCCCACGACCTTCCATGTGCCGCTGCCAAAGCTAACCGTGTCGCCCAGATTCAAACCGGAGTAGGTGCTCGCGACGTTCCTGCCGACGATTAATTCTGAAAGACCTGGCTCAAAAAATCGGCCCTGGGAAATACGCACATTCTTGCGGACTTTTAAGGCGTCCGCGGAAACGCCGCGTACCTGGACGTTAGCGTCGGTACCGGTCGCCTTCAGCGGGAAATTGGCGATGACTACGACCTCGGGGCTAACCAACGGCACGCCGTTATCGCGGGCAATGCCGGGTGCGTCCTGAATGACTTTCACTTGATCCAGCCCGACTGCGCCATTTAATTCGGCACTCGAACCGGCGCGCATGATTAGCGCGTTATCCGCTGAGCCGGAAGAGACCAAGGTGGCATGAAAGCCGCGAGCGAGCGAAAGCATAGCGATGAATACACCGACAGTGCCGGCGATTCCGAGAACGGCAACGATTGCGGAGACCCAACGGGCGCGAACGCTTCGTAGATTGTAAACAATGGGGATGGCCATGGCTCAAACTCTCCTGAGGGCGTCAACCACGCGCAAGCGCATCGCCGTGGTTGCCGGAAGTATCCCGGCAAGAATCCCCACGGCCAATGAAATGGCCATTCCCATAATTATCGCTGGACCAGGCAGACGGAAATAAGGCAGGAAACCGTGGGTGGGATCTCCTCCCATGGTGAAAAGTTTTGACAAGCCGATCCCGATACCGCCACCGACGGCGGCAATCAGGAGCGATTCACCCAGAACGAAGAACAGGACGAACCGGTCGGTGTATCCGACGGCCTTAAGCACAGCAAGCTCGCCAATCCGCTCGCGCACGGCGATGGCCATGGTGTTGCCGGTGACGAGCAGCAAAGTAAAGAAGACAACTCCGCCGATGCTCAGGATCAAAAATGAGATATTGCCGAATTGTTTCGCAAATCCGGTGGCCAGGGCTTTTTCTGTTTCCGTTTTAGTTTCGTAAGGCGAGTTGGCGAAGGTCTCGTCGATGGTCTTGACAACGCTGCCGGCGTGGTCGGGATCATCGAGTTTCACGATGTACCAGCCAATCAGACCTTTCTCGATTTGGCGGCGCTCGTCGAAATAGTCGTAATGAAGCCAGAACTGCGTGAGGTCGTCCTGGTCGCGTGATCCGGTGTAAATCCCGCGGATATTGAATTCCCAGGTGCCGGGGAAAATAGTGCCCTTGATAGGAACGCGGTCACCGATCTTCCAATGAAAACGTTTAGCCGTGGTTTCCCCGACAATGGCGCCTTCGCGATCGGCGACGAAATCCTTCCACTGATCGTCGGAGATCACGAATTCGGGAAATACTTGGCGCTGGTTTTGAACATCAATGGCGAATTGGGGAAAGAAGTTTTTTTCATCCTGGTAGATGCCGCCGAACCAATTGTCATGGGTTACAGCTTTTACGCCCGGCAGGCGAAGAATTTGATCGCGGTAGGACATGGGGAGCGGCTGGATTATGGCGACTTTGTTGATCACGTCGAGGCGGTCAACGCCGGCCAGGTCCACGCCTTGATTGAACGCTCCATGGACGACGACGAGAAGTCCGAACAGAAAGAGCGCAACGGCGAAAGAGCCGATGGTCAGAATCGTGCGCAGCTTCTTGCGAAAAAGATTTGCGATTATGAGCGGCATGAATTTCATCGCGAGCTCCCTGCGGCAGCGAGAACACCTTCCACCAGGACGCCTTTATTCAGGTGCAAGGTGGCTTGGGCGCGTTCGGCGGCGGCTGGATCATGGGTGACCATCAAAATAGTCTTGCTGTATTCCTTGGAGAGGCGGGTGAGGAGGTCCAGGATTTCGTCGGCGCTTTTGCGGTCAAGGTCGCCGGTGGGCTCGTCGCAAAGGAGAAAAGTGGGGTCGGCGATAATGGCGCGGGCGATGGCGACGCGTTGCTCTTGCCCGCCGGAAAGCTGGCGTGGATAGTGATTCATGCGGTCGGCGAGACCTACGATTCCCAGAGCGGCTTCCACGTGCTGGCGCCGCTCGGATTTCGAGAGCTTGGTGAGTAACAAGGGGAGCTCGACGTTTTGAAACGCCGTGAGCACGGGGATCAAGTTGTACATCTGGAAGATAAATCCTACGTGGCGGGCGCGCCATTCGGTGAGTTTGCTGCCCGACATGTGTGTGATTTCGTCGCCAGCAACTGTGATGCTGCCGCGGGAAGGCACGTCCAGGCCGCCCAGAAGATTCAGCAGCGTGGTTTTGCCGGAGCCGCTGGGACCCATAAAGGCGACGAACTCGCCTTTGTCCACATCGAGATTCAGGCCCTGCAATACGTGAATTACTTCACCGCCGCGGCTGTAGGTTTTGTCGAGCCCACGAATTCGAATCAGGCTTCCTACAGTTCCTGTGCCGTCCACTCGAACCATTTCGAAGTCTCCTATTTCTTGATTTCCACGGTCTCGCCATCGCGGAGAGCCGGTGAGCCGTTTACCACCACACGATCGCCTGCCTCAAGACCTCCGAGAATTTCCGCGTCGGATCCGCGGGTTGCGCCCAAGGTGACCGCCCGGCGTTCCAGGCGATCATCTTTTACGAGAAAAACAATTTTCTTGCCCTGGTCTTCGCGGACGGCAGTTTGCGGGATTAAGACGGCCGGCTCGGCAGCGCTATTTTTCTGCTCCGGCTCGGCGCCGAAGAAGGTCACTTTGATGCCCATGTCCGGGAGAATCCGCGGGTCGAGCTTTAGAAAGGATATGCGCACTTTCACCGTGGCTTTCTGGCGGTCGGCAGTAGGGATGACGGTACGAACGCGCGACGGGATTTGCCAGTCGGGATAAGCATCGAGAACGGCGGTGACATTTTGTCCCGGCACAACGCGCGCGATATAGGCTTCGTTCACGTCCACTTCGATTTCGTTGGAGTTCATGTCCACGATGGTGGCAATTCCAGTGCGAGTGAAGCCGCCGCCGGCTGAGATCGGCGAGACCATTTCACCAACCTGGGCATCCTTGGAGACAACGATGCCGTCGAAGGGCGCGTGAATCACGGTGTTGTCCACACTTTGCTGCGCTTCGGCAACGCGCGCTTGCGACGCAGCTATTTGTTGCTTAGCGAGGGCAATTTTTGCGCGGAGGCTATCGGCGGCCATGGTGGCAGTATCCAAAGTTTGCTGGCTTTGGACGCCGGCGGCCAGAAGCTGGCGCGCGCGCTGCAATTCGATTTCGGCATTCTTAAGCTGCACCTGAAAATCAGCGATGGCGGCTTGCGCCGAATCGCGGTCGGCCTTGGCGGAATCGAGAGCGCGGCGCGCGTCGGAATCGTCAAGAGTGGCGAGCACAAATCCTTCTTTCACGTGCATACCTTCATCGAAGTTGACGCTGGTTACGCGACCGGTGATCTTTGCAGCGATGGTGGCGCGACGGCGCGGGGTTACATAGCCGCTGGCATTCAGGAGAGCGGGCCGTCCGGTGCCAGCCTTTTGCGCGACAGCCACTTCGACTACCTGCTTCCGACCGTGAAAGGCAAATACTCCACCAGTGACCAACACGGCCAGGCCCAAGAGCGCGGCGATAATACCGAACACTCTGCCGGCCTTTCCGCCCTTGCGCTGGCCTTCGTGGATGCGCAACGAGCCGAGATCGTGTTTTGGCGGACTTACCGAGGATGCCATCTGGACTAACTCTCCCTTAGTTCAGGAGCCACACTTTGTAGTACGCCTACCCTGCGCGAAAGATTACGCAAGCCTCTGGGCTAACAGCGAACATTCAACGCGGTAAATATATTGTAACTTGTCAGGCGGGTTTTCGTTACGCAAACAAAGCGGGGCGCGCTGGGTTGCGCGAGGGCAAGTTTAAAGAGGGGGGCGGAGGGACTGGTATGGTCCAAGCTAAATCTTGGGCAGGACGATTCCCTGCTGAGCCTGATATTTCCCTTTCTTGTCTTTGTAGGAGACTTCGCATTGCTCGTCGGATTCGAAGAAAATGACTTGGCAGAGGCCTTCGTTGCCATAGATGCGCGCGGGAAGCGGCGTGGTATTGCTGATTTCCAATGTGACGAAGCCTTCCCATTCAGGCTCGAATGGCGTGACGTTGACGATGATTCCACAGCGGGCATAAGTGGATTTGCCCACGCAGAGAGTGAGCACGTTGCGCGGAATGCGGAAATATTCGACGGAGCGGCCGAGCGCGAAAGAGTTTGGCGGCACGATGCAGACGTCACCTTTAAATTCGACGAATGATTTCGAATCGAAATTCTTCGGATCGACGATGCAGGAATTCACGTTGGTGAAAATGCGGAACTCGTCGGCGACGCGCATGTCGTAACCATAGGAAGAAACGCCGTAACTGATGACGCCGTCGCGCACTTGGCGGTCTTCGTAAGGCTCGATCATCTTGTGCTCGCGAGCCATCTTGCGAATCCATTTGTCAGACTTCACGGACATCGATGCCTCCAGGAATTAACCGATGCAGCGCAGAAATCTTTCCGAGATACCTGCATTGATGCGGCTGGGCCGCGCAGCGCTCAGGTTGAAAGCGAGTTGCGCATAATATTACACGCCGCGGCGCTTGACAACCTGCAAACCCCTGTCTAGCATAGGTTTCCGTTGAAGCGGGAGGCTCGCGTGATCAAGCTCGACATCGTTAACGCTATTGTGGCGAAAACCAACGTGACCCGGACGAAGGCTGAACAAGCGGTGGAAACTGTGTTCGAGGCCATGAAAAACGCGTTGGGCCGCGGAGAACGCATCGAGCTGCGACGCTTCGGCGTGTTCAACGTGAAACCGCGGAAGACCGGCATCGGCCGCAACCCGCGCACGGGGCAACAGGTTAGCATCCCTCCCGGCAAGGCGGTGCGGTTCAAGCCAGGCAAAGAACTTCAGACGCTTCCAGCGCCATCCCCGGCACCTGCCCCGAAGACCTGACTTCGGCGGAGGCTTCTGCGTTGATCCCCGCGCATGGCGGCGGACCGCTTTTTCGATGGTAAACTTCTAGTCTCGATGGATCAAACTCCGGGTAACGGTCAGGCGGCTATTTCTGCCGAAATTGCCGATTTAGGTTATTCGCAAGTAATCGAGCTGCCGCCGCATCGTCCCGTGTGGCGACGAAGACCTCGGTGGCCGGCGCTGGCTCTTTTTTTCGTTACGCTTGTAACGACCTTGGCCGTTGGGTCGGAATTCGCGCTTTCGTATTCACGCAATGTTGCGCCGTTCTCGGGCGACGAAAATCCCTTTGCGGCGATTGTGGCGCCGCTCGCGCATCCTCGCTTGCTTGTGCTTGGTATTCCATTTTCGTTGGCGCTGCTCGGATTTTTGATGGCGCACGAGATGGGCCACTACATTGCGTGCCAGATTTACGGCATTGACGTGAGTTACCCTTACTTTATTCCCTCGCCATTTCTTTTTGGCACATTTGGCGCTTTTCTGCGGATTCGATCGCCGATTTCGACGCGGCGCGCGCTGTTTGATGTTGGCATTGCCGGGCCCATCGCTGGATTTGTAGTAGCGCTGCCATTGATGGCGTATGCGATAGCGATATCGAAAATCGTGCCGGGAGTGCAGCAGAATGCCGACATTGTTTTTGGCCATCCGCTGTTGATGCAAATTTTCATGGGGATGTTTCATCCCGGCGCGGACCCAGGCTCGCTCTTGCTTCCTCCCCTCGGGCAGGCGGCGTGGGTTGGATTATTCGCCACCGCATTGAATCTGTTGCCGTGTTGGCAGCTGGATGGCGGACACATTCTGTACACGCTAGCCAGCAGAAAACATAAAGACATTTCGCTGGCGGTTTCGCTGGGACTGATTGGGATGGGAATCCGCTGGTGGCACGGGTGGGGACTTTGGGGAATTGTTCTGCTTATCCTGTCGTTGCGATTTCGCCATCCGCCGGTGTATGACCGTTGGGAACCGCTCGATGCAGGCCGGAAGTTGTTGGCTATTCTCGCGGCGGTGATATTTGTTTTGTGCTTCACGCAGTGGCCGACGAACAATCCTTGAAGCTTCCCTCTGGTTCGCTCCCGGCTAAGTTGACGATTTGCGCGAGAAGTATATGATGCGCGCATCGTAATGCAGCCGCCTCCCACCGGTCCGCAGAATTCTCCAACACTTGTCCGTACGCTTGGCTTGCGCGACCTAACGATGCTGGTTATCGGAGGCGTGATCGGGTCGGGGATATTCTTGGTGCCCGGCGCGATTCAACGGCGAGTGGGAAATTCAGTTGGGCTAGCGATTCTGGTCTGGGTGGCGGGCGGATTTTTGTCGCTGCTGGGCGCGCTCACGTACGGCGAACTAGCGGCGATGAAACCGGAGGCGGGAGGGCTGTACGTTTATATACGCGATTGTTTTGGCCGGCTGCCGGCGTTTCTCTACGGATGGACGCTATTTCTGGTGATCGCTTCGGGAGGTATTGCCGCGCTTGCCGTGGCTTTCAGCGCTTATCTAGGACAGATCATTCCGCTTACGCCTTTGATGATGAAGGTGACCTCGGTAGCGATAATCGCGGTCATTACAGTCGTAAACATCTACGGCACACGGGAAAGCTCGGATCTGCAGAATTGGACGACTTACGCCAAGATTATTGGGATTCTCGCAATGAGCGGTGTGCTCCTGCGGCTGGGACATGGATTTCACGGTTCGGGGGCTTTGCTCTGGCCGGCGCGAGCGAACAGCTCGATGTTTTCTAGCTTCGGCTTGGCCATGATCGCGGCACTGTGGTCCTACGAAGGCTGGCAGTTTGCGTCTTTTAGCGCGGGCGAGGCGGCGCATCCCCAGCGTGATTTTCCGCGGGCCTTTTTTTACGGGACGTTGTCGCTGACCATAATCTACGTGAGCGCTGCTTCATCGTACGTGGCTGCGCTGGGGCCGGAAGCCGCCGGGCAGTCGGACACGATTGCCGCGGCCGCGATGGCCGTGATCCTGGGGCCGATGGCGGCGAAGTTCGTGGCCTTTCTGATTATGATTTCCACCTTCAGCTCGGCAAACAGCATTCAGCTTACTAGCCCGCGCGTTTATTACGCCATGGCTGGCGATGGCTTATTTTTTCGCAGAATGGCTCAGGTGCATCCGCGTTTCCGTACTCCGGCGTTTGCAATTTTCACTTCCGGATTTTGGGCCGCGATCCTCGCGTGCTTAGGGAGCTTTGAACAGCTGTTTACCTACGTGATCTTTACCGGATGGATTTTCTATGGGCTGGCAGGAGCGAGTATTTTTATTTATCGGAAGAGAATGCCGGGCGCGGAGCTTCCCTATCGCGTGCCGGGATATCCGTGGACTCCGGCGATCTTTGTACTGGCTAGCGCGGCTCTGGTGGCCAATGCGATTTCTTCGCGGCCGGCCGGGGCCACCCAGGGGCTTGGAATCGTGCTCGCTGGATTGCCCGCTTACCTGCTATGGCGAAGGCCGAAGGCTAGTTTTTAGAAAAGGCTGGTGGGGTCTACGTCAACGATTACGCCGGTGTCTGGAATTTTTTTGGCGGCGCAGAAATCCAGAGCGCCGCCAAGCGCCTGAGCAAGAGCTGAGCGGCGTAGTGCCTTCAAAACAAATTGAAAGCGATAATCTTTGCGCAAACGCGCCAGCGGAGCGGCGGCCGGGCCTAGAATCTTCACGCCGCGATTTTCGAACGGCGCGAAGTAAGCTTCGAGCGCCTTGGACCAGCCGATGGCGTTTTCAATTTTGCGATCCCTGACCAGCACGGTGGCGAGCGCTGTGAATGGCGGATAGTGCAGCATGCGGCGGAAATGCGCTTCCTTTTCGTAGAAGGAAACGTAATCCTGCTGCAGGGCGTATTGGATCGCGTAATGTTCCGGGTAATAGGTTTCCACCAGAACTTCGCCGGCTAGTTCGCCGCGGCCGGCACGTCCGGCTACTTGCGTGAGCAACTGGAAGGTTTTTTCGGCTGCGCGAAAATCGGGACGGCCAAGTGCGAGGTCTGCGGAGACTACGCCGACGAGAGTGACTCGCTGGAAGTCGTGGCCTTTTGCCACCATCTGGGTGCCCACCAGAATATCCAGCTCGCCGTTTGCGAACGCGCCGAGTACTTGTTGGTATTCGCGCTTGGTGCGAACCGTGTCGCGGTCGAGACGCGCGATTCGCGCAGTGGGAAATTTCTCTCGCAGATATTCTTCCACGCGTTCCGCGCCGTCCCCGACGTAATAGAGAAACTCCCCATTGCACTTCGGACATTTCTTCGGCGGAGCAATCGCATAGCCGCAGTAATGGCATTCCAGGCGCTGGCGACTTTTGTGATAGGTGAGAGCAATACTGCAGTTTTTGCACTGCACGAAGGCACCGCAACTTCGGCAAAGCAGCGACCACGAATATCCGCGGCGATTGATCAGGACCATGGCCTGCGTTTTTTCTTGCAGCCGCAAAGCGATACCCGCGCGCAAGGCTTCCGAAAGCGGGCGGGCTTTGAGTTGTTGGCGAAACTCTTGGCGCAAATCCACCACGCGAACTTCGGCCAGGGGGCGATTCTCCACGCGCGAGGTCAGTTCAAGCAGACGATATTTTCCCTCGCGCGCGTTGTGATAGGTTTCCAGTGAGGGAGTGGCGGAACCGAGCAGCGCAATGGCTCCGTCCAGGCGGGCACGGTACACCGCAACGTCGCGGCCGTTGTACCGAGGAGTTTCTTCCTGCTTGTAGCTGGTTTCCTGCTCTTCGTCCACGATGATCAAGCCGAGATTTTCAAGCGGGGCGAACACGGCCGAGCGCGTACCGACCACGATGCTTGCCTGCCCCTGCCGCACGCGCCACCATTCCCGCGCGCGCTCCACATCCGGCAAACCACTATGAAGCACAGCGACCGTCTCACCGAATCGCGCGCGCACCAGGCGGCCGACCCATAGTGTGAGCGCAATTTCTGGAACCAGCACGATGGCGGTCTTGCCGCGCGAGATGCTGGCTTCAATCGCCCCAAGATAAACTTCCGTCTTGCCGCTGCCGGTGACGCCGTGAAGCAGTCCTGCGGCAAATTTCCCGCTTACGAGCCACCGCCAGATTTCAGCCAGCGCCTGCTTTTGCTCTACATTCAAAACATTTGCCGGCGGAGTGAAGCCTGTATCCCACGGATCTTCGTCGGTTGAGACAGGCTCCTCCCAAGTGAGCAGACGGCCTTGTTTTTCCAAGCGCTGGATGACGGCGCGGGGCACTTCGGCTTTCTTCATCAAGAGTGCAAGCGGCAGTGGGCCGCGAGTCGCGGTTAGGAATTCCCGAATCTTTTCTTCAGCGCGGGTTGCGGAAGGCCCATCTTTGGAGGGATTCCAGGCGATAATTTTTTGAGTGCGTGTTTTGCGGCGATGCGCGGTTTCCCGGGCGGACAGGTATCCGCGGCGGACAAATCGTTCGGCCAGCGCTTCGCCGCCCGGCAATCGTCTGACCGCAGCAGACGGGATCGCGCCGCCTTCTTCGGCAGCACACTCGAATCGGCGTAGAAACTCAAGCGCGGAGCTTTCGACGTCCGTATTCTCGGCGTGGGCGGCGAGTTCTTGCCAGTAAGCGCGGCCTGGGTCGGTGAGCCGATATTCACGGTCGTGGCGCAGCTCGATTTCCGGGGGAAGCATGGCGCGGAATGTTTCGCCCAGGGGGGCGATGTAGTAGCGGCTGATCCAGTAACCAAGCTCGATTAATTTTGCCGGTAACGCCGGGACCCGATCGAGCAGTCCGGAAATTTCTTTGATCTGAGCGACCGCCGGAGCTTTATCGGAAACGGAGAGACCGACGCCGACCATCGTGCGATTGCGAAAGGGAACCAACAAGCGGCGGCCGACAAGATCTTGGTCCTGTAACGAATCGGGAACGGCATAGGTGAACGTCGAGCGCAGAGGAACGGCGAGCGCGACCTCGCAATAGTGTTTGGCCGACATGGTCGGAGTAGTGTAGCAGGGTGCCTAGTGCCGTCTTATGTGGCGCGGCTATCTTTGTAGAGGAGCGCGATGTCACGGCCAGCACGAACAATGATTCTCGGCATGCCACACAGAGCAGAATCCCCGCTGCGCTCGTAATGACGAATAAAAGCGAATCTCAGCTGCCGGTGCACAATTGAAAGCAAGCGGAGGCTTCAGATGCTTACGCAGACGATGCCAACAAAAATGAGGACGATCCCCAGCCATTGGCTGGGCTCGAGGCGCTCCCGGAGAAAGATCCACGCGAGCAAAACGGTGACGGCCCCGTAGAGCGAGGCGAGAACGCTGACTACCGAGACCGGGCCGATGTGCAAGCCGGCGTTGTTGGCGACAAATGCTGCGGTGTCCATGAAGCCAACTGCCGCCAGCATCCACCACACTCCTCCCTGGGGAAGCCGCATACTTTGGCGTGCGGGTAGCGCGAATAGGGCGAGCGATACCAGGGCGGTAAGACGCATCACCCAAACTGAAACGGCGTCGCCCACGAGCGGCACCACGTGAAACCCGAGAAACCAAAACATCACGCCGAAACCTATCGCGGCCAGGATCGCCCAGCCGACGCCGCGCGACAAACGCGACCCGGAGGAAGCGGAATGCGCAGAAACACCGATTTTTGGCGCGAATGACATGGCCGCCAGGATCACGCCTGCCAAGGTCACGGCCATTCCAATTCCGCGCAACGCATGGATTCGCTCGCCGCTGGCAAGCGAGAGCACCACGGTAAGCGCGGGATAGCTGGACGAAACGGGCCCGACGATGCTCATCACGCCGATTTCGAAGGAGTGATAAAGCGAGAGCGAAGCAGTTACGTTCAGCACTCCTGCCACGACCGTGAGTGCCCAGGGCTGCCATCCGGGAGCCACGTGCGAAAACCCGCCGGCGAATTTTAGATACACGCTGAGAGCCACGAAGCCGAAAAACTGCATGAAGAACAGAGTGCGGTAAGCGCCGACTTGGCGGGAGGCGAACCGAGCCGCAAAATCGGCCATGCCCCAGCACACCGCTCCGGTTAATCCGAGAATGACGCCCAAAAGAATTCTCCGCTATTTTCGACTATTTCCCACGAGGGCAGGCTATTTGCGTTTCGGCTGCAGGCCGAGGACTGCCATTACTTTCTGCAAGTCTTTCCAGACTTCGCTCTTCGCGCTCGGATTGCGCAGCAGATAAGCGGGATGATAGGTAGCGATCAGCTTCGAGCCGCGAAAATCAAACCACTCGCCGCGAAAACGCGAGATGCCCTGGGTTGTTTGCAAAAGCGTTTGAGAGGCGCAACTTCCCAGGGCGCAAATTACTTTCGGCCTGATTACGTCAATCTGGCGAAAAAGAAAGGGAGAGCAGGTGGTGATTTCTTCTTTTTCCGGGAGGCGATTTTCCGGCGGGCGGCATTTCACCACGTTACAGATGTAAACATCCTCGCGGCGCAGGCCCATGGCCTCGATCATCTGCGTAAGCAATTTCCCGGCGCGGCCAACGAAAGGCTCGCCTTTGATATCTTCGTCGTGGCCCGGACCTTCGCCTACGAAAACCAATTCCGCTTTCACGCTGCCGACTCCGAACACGATGTTGGTGCGAGCCTTATGCAATTTGCAGCGCGTGCAATCGCCGATGGTTTCGCGAATGAGTTGAATCGTGTCGTCTTCAATCCGATCGCTCGCTTCAAACAGCGAGGGAGCCTGCGCGAATGGAACAGCCGCTGAAGAACGGACCGACGCCACTGTTACCGGACTCGCCGTGGCCAGCGGAAGTCCGACGGCGGAAACTGTGCTGGGTGTGCGAGCGGCTGGGGACATTGCAGGACGAGCCACCTCGCTGCTTTGGGAAGTGGCATTCGCATCAGGGGGCGGCCCCGATGCCGTCGCGGCACGGTTGCGATAGTAAGGGCCCAACTCCAGGTCCGCTCCATAGCGAAGCCACGCTTCCACACGCGCGCGCTTGCCCGATTCCAACGAGGCCCTCCCGATTCCTGAAATGAACGGGAGGACTTTATCACAGCGAAGAGAGTTGCGCAGCGTGGAGATAGAAGATTGATAGTGGAGTGCGGAGGAAAATCGTTCTGCTACTTCGAATGCTTCCGGATTTCGAGGACACGATCGAGGATTTGATCGGCGACTTCGAGCTTGGTCATTTTGGGCAGCGGAATTTCGCGGCCGTCGCGCAGGAACATGGTAACGATATTGGTGTCCCGGTCAAAGCCCGCGCCTTCCTGCGTGACGTTGTTTGCGACGATCATGTCGGCGCCCTTGCGTGCAAGCTTTGCGCGCGCATTCTCGGCGAGTGCATTTGTTTCCGCAGCAAATCCTACCAAGATTCGGCCGTGCCGCTCGCGTCCGAGCTCAGCAAGAATGTCCGGAGTGGGTTCCAGTTCGAGCGTGAACGAACCTTCGCCGCGTTTTAGTTTCTGACCGTGATGAGCTGCCGGACGATAATCGGAAACCGCGGCGGCCATAATCACCACATTCGCGCTCGCAGCGCGTTCGCGAACGGCATGATGCATTTCTTCGGTCGAGCGTACCGGCATCCAATCCACGCCGTCGGGAATTTTCAATTCTGTAGGACCGCTTACCAAGATGACGCGAGCGCCTCGGCGATTCGCGGCTTCTGCCAGGGCGTAACCCATTTTCCCGGACGAGCGGTTCGTCAGGAAGCGGACCGGATCAATATCCTCACAAGTGGGGCCCGCGGTGATGAGAATCGTTCGTCCGGCGAGATCGTGACGCAGCCCGAGCATATCGCAAACTTTCTTGGCGATGGTTTCGGTGGCAGCGAGGCGCCCCGCACCGACCATTCCGCAGGCGAGATAGCCTTCATCGGGATCCACTACGTGAACACCGCGTTCGCGCAGAATCGCAAGGTTGCGTTGGGTAGCCGCATGGTCCCACATATTGACGTTCATGGCAGGCGCGACGACAACCGGAGCTTTGGTGGCCAGGTAAAGAGTAGAGAGGAAATCCTCCGCGATGCCGCTTGCAAATTTGCCGAGAATGTCAGCAGTGGCAGGCGCAACAAGCAGCAAATCGATTCGCTGCGCTACGGCGATATGTTCAATGGCGCTCTCGACGTTCGCTGGAGCAGCCGTGCCACCGGCGCCGAACATGTCGGTGATTACTTTCTGGCCGGTGAGCGCCGCGAAGGTGAGCGGGGTGATGAACTCCTGCGCTGAGCGCGTCATCACCACTTGCACGTCTAATCTTTCCTGCTGCAAGCGGCGAACCAGTTCCGCGGCTTTGTAAGCCGCAACGCCTCCGGTGACGCCGAGTGCGATCTTCATTTGATTCGCGGCTGCGGTCACTTCTTCCGCTTGCCGTCCTTATCCTCAGGCTCTCCGCTCAATTCCTTGGCCTCGTATTCGAGCAGGCCCTTCAGCAATTCTTCCTCGGCGATGCGCGTGGTCTTTCGCGATCGGGGGTTATCAACCATGGGCCGCCCGCCGATCATCAACTGCCGCGCGCGGCGCGCGACCACTACTACGTAAGCAAACTGGCTCTCCGGTGGATCTCTTAACACGGCCATGATCAGATCAGCCTCCAAAGGACTTCAAGATTTCGAGAATTCGTTCTTCGTTACGCGGCACCCGGAATCGCGACCCGAGCGCAATGGCCTGCACTTCCTTGCCGGCTCGCTCGACGTCGTCGTTGATGATGGCGTAATCGTAGCTACTATAGTTCAACATTTCCTGCCGTGCACGTTCGAGCCGCCTGCGAATTTCGTCTTCCGAATCCAGCCCGCGCTGCCGGATGCGATGTTCGAGTTCCGTCCGGGAAGGCGGCAGGACAAAAACTGCCACAGCGCCAGGCAACTTGGCTTTTACCTGCAAAGCTCCCTGCACGTCAATTTCGAGAACCAGATCTTTTTTTTGCGCTTCCGCTTCAGCCAGACTCTTGCGCGGAGTGCCGTACCAGTTCTTTCCGAACACCTGCGCGTACTCCAGGAAATCCCCGCGCTCCACCATTTCCTGAAATTGCGCCTCGGAGACAAAATTGTACCACTTGCCGTCGCTCTCCGTCTTGCGCGGCATCCGCGTGGTGCACGAAACAGACAGCATGGTACCGGGCAGCTGCAATATCTTTTCCACCAGGGTGGACTTCCCCGAGCCGGAAGGCCCGGAGACGATGAGCACCAACGGCTCCGCTTTGCTCATTCTATGTTCTGCACCTGTTCGCGCAATTTCTCGATTTCGGATTTGATCTCGAGCGCGAGCCGCGTGATTTCCAGACCCTCTCCGTCGTTTCCCGGGGTTTTCGAGAGCAGAGTGTTCGCTTCACGTTGCATTTCCTGGAGCAGAAAATCGAGTTTCTTCCCGGCTTCCGAAGAGCTTGCCAGCAGGTCTTCGAATTGTTGCACGTGGCTGCGCAGACGAACTAGTTCTTCGGAAACGTCGCTGCGTTCGGCAGCCAACGCGGCTTCCTGCGCCAAGCGGGCGGAGTCAATCTGCGTTTCGCCGAGAAGTTCTTTCAAGCGCGCTTCGAGGCGTTTTGCGAATGCGGGGCGCGCGAGTTCTGCCAATGTGCTTACGTTCGAAGCCAAGGCTGCGATGGTTTGAAGCCTCGCGGACATCTCTCCACACAAAAGGCTAGCTTCTTCGCCGCGCATGCGATCCAACTTATCGAGCGATTCAAGCATGCAGCGCCCTACGACGGATTCGAGGTGCTCGAGTTCGCTTTCCAGAGATGCGGCGGCGGCGCCCATCACGCCGGGCAAGCGCATGATGGACTCTACGTCCGGCTCAGACTGTAGGTTAAATTCTTTCCGTAACCAGGCAGCAGCCTTCAGATAGGCCGCCGCTACTTCTTGGTTCACCCCGATCGCAGCTGGTCCCGACAGTTCGTAATGCACTGTGACGTCCAGATGCCCGCGTCGTACCCGCTCGCGAATGATCTGGCGGAGGCGCGGCTCGAGCGGTTCGAAACCTTCGGGCACGCGCAAATGCAGATCGAGAAAGCGGTGATTCACGCTGCGAATAGTCACGCGCAAGCTCCAGCCGTTTTCCGAGGCTCGGGCCTGCGCGTAACCGGTCATGGATTTCAAGCCGCCCTGGGCGGATGCCGCCGAAGTGGTAGAAATAGGTTTTGGACTCGTACCCGACATATTTATACGGGACCTGCCGCCCTGCTTACGGTGTCGACATCGCGGAATTGCATTTCGTACAAGCGCGCATACACACCGCCGCGAGCCAGGAGTTCTTCGTGCGTTCCGCGCTCACGGATTGTGCCGCCTTCCAGCACGGCAATCAAGTCCGCGCGTCGGATAGTGGAGAGCCGGTGAGCGATCACGAATACCGTGCGGCCGGTCATCAGATTGTTCAAGGCGTCCTGAACCAGCATCTCCGATTCGGAATCAAGCTCGGAGGTCGCTTCATCCAGGATTAAGATTGGCGCGTCTTTGAGTAGCGCGCGGGCAATAGCAAGCCGCTGTCGCTGGCCACCGGAAAGGCGCTGGCCACGGTCGCCGATGAGGGTCTTATAGCCGCCCGGCATTTGCATGATGAAGTCGTGCGCGAGCGCTGCTTTGGCCGCGGCAATTACTTTTTCTTCGGGCATATCGGGCCGGCCATAACACAAATTGTTCCAGACGGTGTCGTTGAAAAGGATGGTTTCTTGCGTCACGATGGCCATCTGCTCGCGCAGGGAACGCAAGGTGACTTCGCGGACATCGCGGCCGTCTATCAGCAAGGAACCTGACGTTGCAGTGTAAAAGCGAGGGAGAAGGTTGATCAGGGTGGTCTTGCCGGCGCCGCTCGAGCCGACGATGGCAACTACGGCACCGGCGGGAACCTTTAACTTCAGGCTTTGCAGCGTAGGCGCATCGCCGTCATCGTAGGTAAAACTGGCGTCGGCGAATTCAACGGATTCCGAAAGGCGCGGCAGCACCTTGGCACCGGGCATATCGAGTTTTTCTTCAGGCAAATCCAAGAGCCGGAAGACCTGTGCGGAAGTTCCCAGCGCTTGCACAAATAGTTGATAAATCCCGCCAATTCGTTTGATCGGTTCGTAGGCCTTGAACAGAGCAAACGTAAATGCGCCGAATGAACCAATCGACATGCGGCTTGCCTTGATTTCGCCGCGCGCGAAAAACAGGATCATGGCCACCACTACCGCACCCAGAACGTCCATGATTGGTCCGGTGGCGGCCATGGCGCGAACCCAGCGCATGTTTTCCCGGCGCAAGCTGCGAGCGGCGTCTCGGAATTTCCGAATTTCAAAGCCTTCCATGCCGAAGGCTTTTACCACCCGGTTTCCGCTTATGGTTTCCTGAAGTATCTGGCTCAGATCGGCGAGGCGAGAGCGGCTTCTTTCCGTGGAGCGGCGAATTTTGCGAGTTAGTTTCGCAACCGGCCAAACTACCAGGGGAACCAGTACCGCAGAACCGACCGCCATCCGCCAGTCGATGAGCAGGAGCACACTTACGAACGCGATCAGGTTGAAAATCTGCCGAAAAAAATCCGCCATGTAGTCCGAAAATGCGCTGCGCAGTTGTTCCACATCGCTGACCACCGCGGACATTACACGGCCCACGGGATTGTGATGGAAAAAACCGACAGGTTGCTGCACGACTTTCCGATAAACGTTGTCTCGCAGATCGGTAACGGCGGACAGTCCGACATATTGAATCAACGTGCTGCCAAAATATTCCGCGATGGCCTTGAACAGAAAGATAAACAGCAATGCGAGCGCGAAGACGGACCAAACGTGATGCACCCGTGAAGGAACGAAATCGTTCATATACACGATTCGATTTGTGCCCGGAACTTGAAAGAGAACCAGTTGCTGGAGACTCGATTGAGGATTGAGCACCACATCGAGAGCCGGCTTAATGGCCAGCGGAACGAGCCCCTCGGCAATTCCCATCGCGGCCATCAGCAAAACGCCGACCGCGAGCAAGGCGGTGTAGGGGGAAATATAGGCGAGCAGGCGGCGGAATTCCTGGCCTTGCGTCAGGGTGATAGCGCCGTCTTTTATTTCGGAAGTCAAATTGGCAAATCCCAAATCCTCAACCGACCAGCAATTTCAGGACGTTGTCTTGTCCAGGTCGCGATGCACGACCTTGGCGGAATATCCCTTTTTCTTAATCGCCCGCCTGATAACTTCCGCCAACGCGACCGAACGATGCCGTCCGCCCGTGCAACCCAAGGCCACGGTGAGATAGCTTTTGCCTTCCTGAATGTAGTGCGGAATCAGGTACAGCAGTAAGCTTTCCACGCGCCGCAAAAATTCACCCGTTTGCGGGAACGAACGAATGTAACGCGTTACGCGCGGATCCTTTCCGCTGAATGGCCGCAAGCGCGGCACAAAAAACGGATTCGGCAGAAACCGCACATCGAAGACTAAATCCGCATCCGCGGGAATTCCGTAGCGGTACCCGAAACTGACCAGCGATACCAGCAGCGGGCGCCTTCCCGGGTTTTGAAACCGGTCGATAACAGACTGGCGAAGCTCGTGAACGTTGAATTTCGTTGTGTCGATTACCACATCCGCCAAACGCCGAATCGGAGCCATGCGGCGGCGCTCTTCGCGAATTCCTTCAGCGACCGAGCCGCCCCGCCCGAGAGGGTGCGGCCGCCGAGTCTCGCTGAAGCGCCGCATCAAAGCCTCATCGCTGGCTTCGATGAACACGAGGGTAGCGGGGTGCTCGGTGACTAGTTGACGATAAATGCCCGGAAGTTTTTCGATCTGCTCGCCCTCGCGCGCGTCAACCAACAGCGCGGCACGCTCGATTTCCACGCCTTCGGCGTAGAGTTCGCCGAATTTCGGAATCAGCGCGACAGGCAGATTATCCACGCAATAGAAACCGAGGTCTTCGAAGGTATTTAGGACAGAGCCTTTACCTGAACCGGAAAGGCCGGTGAGAAGAACTAGCCGGTGCGCATCGCGGGTTCGGGTTCTCGGCGTGCGCTTCACGGCAGCGCCGCTAGGCCTTTACACGCCTGCGATGCGTGCTGGGAATGCGAAGGTCTTCACGGTACTTCGCCACTGTTCGACGGGTGACGTGGATGCCTTCATCGCTGAGCTTTTTGGTAATTTGCTCATCGGTCAGCGGGTGCGAAGTATCTTCGTCTTCGATCATTTTCTTCACGCGCCGCTTCAGCGAAAGCAGGGACATTTCGCCACCTTGCGGCCCGTTCACCGATTCGCTGAAGAAGTAGCGCAGCTCGAGCACTCCCTGGGGAGTGTGCACGTACTTATTGGCGACTGCGCGGCTGACGGTGGAAGGGTGCACACCGACTTCTTCGGCAACTTCCTTGATCATCATGGGCTTCAATTGGTCCGCGCCGTAATCCAGGAAATCACCTTGCCGCCGCAAAATCGACTGGCAAACGCGCTGAATGGTATGTTTGCGTTGTTCGATATTTTTCATCAACTGGATCGCCGCGGTGAAGCGTTCCTTCACGTAGTTGCGCACGTCGCGGTCCGCCGCATCGCGCGCCAGCAAACGGCGATAGGTGGGATTCAAGCGAAGTTGCGGCAAGTCATCATCATTCATAAACGCTTGCCACTCGCCGTCCACTTTTCGGAATTGGACGTCCGGCTCGACAAGCCGCGGCTCCGTGCGGTTATAGCGCAAACCGGGCCGGGGATCGAGGCGCTTGATGACGTCCACGGCGCGTTTAACCAACTCGACTGGGCGATTCAGCGCCCGCGCAACTTCTTTTAGCTGATTATTCTGGAGCAGCTTTAAATGATCGGCAATGATCTGTTGCGCCAAAGTATTCTGCGGATCGACCAACTTAAGCTGGATGAGCAGGCATTCCTGCAAATCGCGCGCCGCGATACCGGGCGGGTCGAACTCCTGCACCATGGCCAGCGCTTCCTCCACGTCTTCCATCGAATAATTGGCCGCCTGGGCAATTTCGTCGAGCGAAGCGGTGAGATATCCGTTTTCGTCCAGATTGCCGACGATGGATTCGGCGATCTTGCGCACCGTTTCGGTGCAGATGCTTACGCTGAGTTGCCAGTTGAGGTGATCGGCAAGGCTCTGTGGAGAAGAAAGAAATTTATCGAACGAAGGCTTTTCGATTTCCTCGCGTTCGCTGTTGGAAATCCTCTCAGCGCCGGAATCCAGGTACTGCGTGAAGAAGGATCCGAAATCGAATTCGTCAAAGGGGTTTGCGGGCGCTACTTCCGGAACTTTTTCGGTTTCCTTCTTGAGAAACGCTTCGTCGGTATAGCTCTCGGCGGTGACTCCGTCGTCTTCGGTAGCTTCGTCCAGGACGGGATTGGCCATGATCTCCTGATTGATCATTTCCCGCAGCTCCAAGCGGTTCAGCGCCAGCACGCTGACCATCTGCACCAAGCCTGGTGTGAGTATCTGTTTTTGAGCGACGCGTAGGTTGAGTTTGGGCTGGAGCCAATTCATAAAGTTAGATTCAGTTTAACCGGAAACCTTCTCCGAGATATATCCTTCGTACTTCCGTATTCTCGGAAAGTTCTCGGGGAGTTCCCGTAAATAGTATTTTGCCATCACTGATGATGTAGGCGCGATTTGTTACTGCCAGCGTTTCGCGCACGTTGTGATCGGTGACCAAGACTCCGATTCCGGCCGCGCTCAAGTCCGCGATAATTTTTTGAATGTCCACCACCGTCAGGGGGTCGATTCCGGAAAAAGGCTCGTCCAGTAACACGAACGATGGCGACAAAACCAGCGAACGCGCGATTTCCAAGCGCCGCCGCTCGCCGCCGGACAGAACATATGCCTGGCTGTATCGCACTCCCTCAAGCCCCATTTGCGCCAACAACTCCTCCACCCGATCTCGGCGCTGCTCCTGAGTAATTGGCAGCGTCTCCAACACGGCTAACAAGTTCTCTTGCACCGTTAATTTCCGAAAAACCGAAGGCTCTTGAGGTAGGTAGCTGATGCCGCTGCGGGCCCGGAGGTACATCGGGAGGTCGGTTATATCCTCGCCGTCCAGTAAAACACGCCCATAGTCCGGACGCGCTAGACCGACCAGAATGTAAAACGTCGTGGTCTTTCCGGCGCCGTTCGGCCCGAGCAACCCAACCACTTCGCCTTGTTGAATCTCCAAAGTGACATCGTTAACAACTTTTCGCCCGCGGTACGACTTGCTGAGGGCGGCCGCCTGGAGTTTCAACATGCCGGTTCATTACTCAACTCGGTGCCTGGTTAACGTGCGCGAAGCTTTTTCCGAATCTATCAAAATCGTATCATTCGCAACAAAGAAGGTCAACGAATGGCCGGTGGTTGTGTCGCTAGAGGCATCGGTAATCGTCGGTTTTCCACCGGAAAGGACGAATTTTCCGTCACTTGCGGTGTATTCGGCTTGTTCCGCGGTGCCTCGGCGGTCACCCTGTTGCACCACGACACCTCCGATAGCCAGGGCCCGGTCAAGCCGGCGGGCCCCTGCGGCAGCCGCGGGGGGCTTACCAGACGCTTCATGGCGGGCGTCTGGCTCCGACGATGGCATCGGCCCGGGGGCTAGAAAGACGTCCAGGACGGGCGATTTCAGCGACCCCTGCTGGGAGGCAGCCGTCACGCCCCCCTCCAGGTGCGCTTTCCCCGAGTCGCTCCAGTAGGTCAGCACCGGCGCTCGAATTTGCCAGATATTCCGAGCGGCGGTCGTGGCCGGAGGGCTCTCCGGTGCCTTTGCAGAAGGAGGCCGGGCAGAAGATGAGGAGGGAGGCTTCGGAGCGCCTCCTGGAAGCGCCGGGAGTTGTCCGGAAGCCTGAGGAAAAATTGCGACCACATTTCCCGAGGCTAACAATTTCCTTTCGTCGCGCCACATTTCCAGCTGGTTGGCGTCCAGAACGGATTCACCCTGCCAGATTCGGGCGTGGCCGGAATAAATCGCATGGCCGGAGGCGTTCGAAGCTGTCAGCGTCGCGGCAGAAATATGCGCAGGGCCAGAACCCAAATTCACGGTGGCGTTCCCTTCGGAGGAGAAATATGTGGAGGCCACCCCTCCGGTAGCCTGGATTTCCCCAGACTTTTGATTGATCGACACGCTGCGGGCGGTGGTGCGGCTGGTCGAATCGAAAAGAACCGGTGATCCATCCAGGGTGAGGTCGCCGGTCTTGCTGACCATTTTGGCGCGTTCGGCAGTAGCTTGATGGTCGGCCTGCTGAAAATGCACGTTTCCGGTCTCGTCGAGCGTTTCCCAATCGCCGCTTGCGCCGAACGTCGCCAGCAGTTCGTTGGCTGTGCTCACTTGCGGAGGGCCGGACGAAATCGTACGTTTTATTTCCGCGCCCGCATGCCCGAATAACTTCGCAAGGTGTCCGGTCGCGTCGAACTCCGTGACGAATTTCTTGGCACGGAGCGCGGTTAGTTCATTTCCACTTTTCATTTCAATTGTCGCAGGGGCCAATGTCTCGGCACTCTGCGCACGTGGCGGAGGGGCTGGCATGCGGGCGCCGGCTGGCTTTCCAGGGGCAAACAATACCCGCAACGATGCTGTTTTCAAACTGCGCGATTGCCCATCTTGTACCGAATCGAGCACCGTTCCGCCGCTCGTGGTCACCATGCGGATCACATTCTGCGGGGCCATGGCGATTCCCACTCGCCCGCTTGAAAAATGGTCGGTCCCGGAGGCAGACTCGCGCGCGCCTTGAACGTTTCCATCCGCCACCATGCTTTCGATCCAGCCTTGAGGATTGAGGAAGGCCTCGAACTGGTTTCCGGAAATTGAAACCTTGCCTCCCTCGGTCGAGCGAACCAGGGGATTGCCGGCCGCGGTCACGTGTTGCGCGCGAAAATCGGGATCGAGGTCAATTGTAATTCTATCGGCGGTAAGTTCGCGGCTGCCCTGGCGCACATCGGCTGGCGCAGAAAGCACCACCTTGCGCTCATCGCGGCGGACTTCCAATCGACCGCCGGTTACGTTGACCGGCAAACCATTCGAGCGATCCGAAGCCGAAAGGTCCAAGTGCACGTCGCGCTCGAGCACGATGAGGGAGTCTTGAGTGCTGTAGGTGACGCCGACCGCGTGACCCTGTCCTTGCGGAAAACGAAACGCCACGGGTTCGGGAGTGGAAGCGTCGCCGGTCTCGCGATTGAACGTGAGATCGCGAGTGGTCACTTGGACTGTTTTGTCTGAATCGCCTGCGGGGGGATTTGCGCCGGCAATGTCGATTTGCACATCGCCTTGGCAGCGGACCGCGCCTGTCTTGGGTTGATAACCACACTCACGCGTGTGAATGTTGTCGTTGCGATTTCCGTCGCGGCCGTAAATCGTGACCCAGACGTCTTCTAACAGGTAACTATTCTGGTCTTTATATTCGATGGCATGGGACGCGCGAACGGTGAATATCGTGCGGTCGCCTTCCACTTTCGAAAAAGTCATCTGGTCGGACTGTTGCTGCACGGTGGAAGGAACAGAATGAGGACTCGACCGGCGAGCTGCAGACTCACGTATAGCGCGGCGCGCATAGACCCCGACGACAACTAGCGCAATCGCAGCGGCGGCTATGGCCGCCCACCGCGCGTAACTGGCTGCTTGTTTATTCTGCAAAGCGAAATCTCCAGCGCCCTGAGACCTGGACCACAAACGGATAGGCAGAACCCGCCAATTATGACCGAACGGCTCTTATGAATTGTTAGAAGCTGAGTATAGGTGAGAGGTTTCCAGGGGACAACTGCGCGAGAGCGTTCACCAGAGAAGGGTGATGCGTGCGGCGTGAGTCATTCGCTGCCGTTCGTGAGTACGCCGAGTCCGCAAGCCGCGACGCTGTCGCGGGTAGTGTTTTTCACCAGGTACATGGCTTCGTCCGCGAGATGCAACAGCTCGGCCTTCGTGCGGGAATCCGTGGGATACGAGGCCACTCCAACGCTCGCGGTGATGTGGGCGTTGATGCCGGCGTCTTTCAGCCAGACCGCTTCGCGTATCAGCTTGTGCAAACGCCGTGCCACGCCGTACGCGTTTTCCTTGGAAGTCTGCGGCAACAGCACAACAAACTCATCACCGCCATAGCGGAAAGCGAGATCGATCAGACGGCATTTATCCTTCACTGCCTGCCCGATCTCGGCCAGCAGCTTGGAGCCCGCCAAGTGGCCGTAGGTATCGTTGATATTCTTGAAATGGTCGAGGTCGATAAAAATCAGTGAAAACTCAAACGCGTATCGATGCGAACGATATATTTCGGTGTCCAGCATGAAATTCAGGTGCCGGGCGTTGTACAGAGTGGTGCAATCGTCGGTGATGGTGAGTTCGTGAATTCTCTGAACGTGACGCGCGTTTTCTATGGCGATGGCGGCGTAGTCCGCCAGCGCTTCCAGCAGCGCCAGATCTCGTTTGCTGAATCCTTCGGGCCCAACGCAATTGATCAGCTCGATCACTCCCAGGCATTGCTCGCGGAAGCGCACCGGCACGGCCACGATCGAACGCGTCTCCATCTTGGTTTTCGAATCCACCTGTTTGAAGAACCGCGAATCCGTGCTGGTATCCGGCACCACAACAACTTCACCGGTCTGCGCCACCCAGCCAGCCAGACCTTGTCCTACCTTGATCCGAACATCTTTCAGCGCCTCGGCGCCCTTACCTGTGGCGATTTGAAAGAAGAGCTCGCCCTTCTCCAGATCCATCAGGAGCAATGACCAGGTGTCCGGCCGCAACACCTCGTTGATTTTTTCCATGATGGTGCGCAGGACTTGATCCAGCTGTAGCGAAGACGTGAGCGCTTTGCCCAGCTCGTGGAAAACAGTTACCTCGTTGGTATTTTCCGGCAGGTCCAGACCAATGTCCGGGCTGCGGCGTCTTTCAATGCCGGTGAACGGTTTCCCGTCCGTGGCTCGCCGGATGGTCTCGCCGGGGACACGTTTCTTCGGGTCTGGAGATTCTGGGGTCAACCCATTCATTATAGAGAACGCTTTCCGGTATCCGCAACGGCCTTGACGGCGGCGATTTACAATCGGCCAACAGCCAAATTAGGGCCTACCTTTCGCGCACATTGACACTCTATCGACCCACGCCTATATTTTGAGTGGCAATCGGTCTCGGTCGGATGTCTTCTACGCCCTTCGGCGAACACTTAAAACGCGAGCGGGAGATGCGCGGCGTCACACTGGAAGAAATTTCAGCCGCCACGCGTATTGCTCCGCGATTTCTGCTCGCATTGGAAAATGAACAGTGGGACCAATTACCGGGGGGCGTTTTCAATCGCGGTTTCATACGCGCAATTGCGCGATTCCTGGGCTTGGACGAAGATACTCTTGTATCGGAATACGCGCTGGAGACCAAGGGCCGAACGGAGCCAGGCGTGGTGGCCGACCCTCCGCTGGAAACCAGCCGACGCTGGCCGGCAATCGCCTTGCTAATGGGCGTGGCAATTTTGCTGATAGCAGCCGCGGTCGTCGCCATGGTTCATTTCGCGCCACAGATTTCAGCGCGTCTTCACAAACATTCTGCACCGCCGGTTACTACGCCTCAGCCGGCGTCTGGAGACAGCCATTAGCGTGGAACTTCGAGAAAGCATTCGCAGCGGGAAAGCCACCACGGAGCAGAAGGTCGCCGTGTTTTCGGGAGGAGGTGCGCTATCGCCCGAGGACCGCGCCGAGTTACTGACTCTGCTCACCGCCGATTCCGATACAACCATCGCCGAACGCGCACAAGGCATTATTCCGAACCAGCCGATGGAGCCTTTCCTGCTCGCTCTTGCGCGTCCCGATACAGATCCGCGCATGTTCGCCTACTGCGCCGACAACCTTTCTCAAAAGCCCGGAATTGCCGATGTGCTGGCAAGAAACCCGGCTTGCTCCACGGGCGTGATTTCGCATGTTGCATCGCGTTTAACTGCGGCCGGCGTGCAGGCGCTTTTAGACAACCTCGATCACCTTAGCTCGGACACCCAACTGATCGTTGCGCTCACGCACTGCAAGGCTGCAACTCCGGAACAGCAGGAACTTCTGGCCGAATTACAAAAGACCGAGGGGCTGGCTCTGCCGGAAATTGAAGAAGCAGCCGTAGAGATCGAACCGGACAAGAAAAAGCGAGTGACCCTGCTTCAGCGGCTAACCCAAATGAATGTAGTGGAACGAATCCAACTCGCGCTGAAAGGTGGTCGCGAAGAGCGCATGCTCTTGATTCGCGACCCCAACAAAATCGTACAGAGAGGCGTGCTGCAATCACCGCGCCTTACAGACCTGGAGGTGGAAAGTTTCGCAGCTATGGCGAATGTTTCCGGCGAGGTTCTGCGCATCATCGCAGCGAGTCGTGTGTTTATGAAGGCTTATACGGTGGCTAGAAACCTGGTGAAGAACCCGAAGACGCCCCTGGACGTATCGCTACACCTTCTGCCCAGAATAAATGCAACCGATCTAAAGCTTCTAACTACTAACAAAAATATTCCCGAGACGCTTCGCTCTACGGCCATGAAACTTCATCGGCAGCGCTACGCTCCGCGTCCCCAGGAGTGATTCGAAGGGTGCCAAAGGGCGTTACTCGGCCTAGGCCTGCAAGCGAGTTACTATTGAACGCCCATGCCAAACCGCCAGCCTGGCTAAGCGCAGTTTTCTGTGAGCGCCACACGTTTAAGCAATAGCGGGGACTGTGGGAATGTATAATCCGCGTGGATGAAGTAGCTATCCAGCAAATCGAGGACATCATGAAGCGAATCGTATGGCTGCTGCTGTTAATTCTGGCGGGGCACTTTCCGGTTGCCGCGCAGGAAGATGCCGTCGCTAAGACAAATTTGAAGGTGGGTGATGTCGCTCCGGATTTCTCGCTCTTGAGCGATAAATGGGAACAGGTGAAGCTGAGCGATTTCCGAGGCAAGAAAAATGTCATTCTCGCTTTCTACGTTCTGGCGTTCACCGGCGGTTGAACGAAAGAATTACAGGCCTATCAGGCTGATTTGGCCAAGCTCGAAGCAAGCGACACAGTCGTCCTCGGTATCAGCATCGACAGTCCCGCCGCTAACGCCGCTTTTGCAAAACAGATCGGAGTTACATTCCCCCTCCTTAGCGACATGAACAAAGAAGTGCTGACCTCCTATCAGATTTTGAAACCTTACGACGTCAAAGGCGGCAAGTATCAGTGGGCGCAGCGAACCACCATCGTCGTGGACAAGGAAGGGAAGATCCAGCACGTCGAGCAAGGTGACAGCGCGGTGAATCCAAACAGTGCCGTCTCGATTTGTACCGGTTTGCACAAACCGAAAGGCCCGGGTTAGCGATCCTCAGCATAACGAAGCTTGGCCGGAACAGACCTAAGCCGGGAACGATCGCGAGCGGGAGAGCCGTTAGTTCGGAGCTGGCGCTGCGATGGAAGCGGCGATCTTGATTTTGTACTCCTGAGCCTTTGTCAGGATTTCTTTTTCGTCCAGCGTGAGCATTTGCCGGTCTTTCATTACGATTTTCCCGGCAATTGCGACCGTGCGGACGTCGGACGCCTTCAGGGCATAAACCAGCTCCGAATAAGGGTCATACATCGGCGTGGCGTGGGGCGCTCCGGTGTCGATGATTATCAAATCCGCTTTTTTGCCTGCTTCGAGCGAGCCAATTGTTTTTTCCAGATGCAAGGCTCGCGCTCCATTAATCGTGGCCAACTCTACAACTTGCTTCGCCGGCAACGCGCGGGGGTCCATGCGCGCTATTTTTTGCAACTTGGCCGCAAGATCCATTTCTTCGAACAAATCCTGGTTGTTGTTGCTGGCTGCGCCATCGGTGGCCAGGCCAATCGGCTCTCCGGACGCGAGCATTTCGGGGACGGGCATCACTCCCGCCGCAGTTTTCATATTGCTGGAGGGATTGTAAATGCAGCCGACGTTGAGATGGGCGAGCGTCGCGACGTCTGCCTGATCAACCCAAACGCAGTGCGCTCCGACCACATCAGGACCCAGAAGACCTATGCGTTCCATATAAGCGACCGGCGTCACTCCGTGTTTTGCGCGGCTTTGCTCCAGTTCAAAACGCGCTTCGGCGATGTGAATCAAAATGGGAGAACCATTGCGGCGAGCCAGGGCTGCCGCATCCTGCAAAGTTTTTTCCGAGCATGTATAAATGGAATGTGGCGCCACCGCTGCAACGATCAGTGAATCACCCTTCCAGTGCTCCAGGTATTTCTGGGCGTAGGCAAACGCTTGTTCCAGGGTCTTGTTGTCGGGCGCGGGAAAATCGATGACCGTCTCGCCTAACACGCCGCGCATGCCAGCGTCTTTGGTTACGCGCGCGACGACATCTTCAAAGTAGTACATATCCGCATAGGTCGTAATGCCGCCGCGCAACATCTCGAGCAGGCTCAGCTTGGTTCCCCACTCCACAAATTCCGGGCTGACGTTGCGCGCCTCTGCCGGAAAAATATATTTTTGCAGCCATTCATCGAGCGCAAGGTCGTCAGCCAATCCGCGAAAGAGGCTCATGGCGGCGTGCGCGTGGCCGTTAATCAGGCCGGGGAGCACGAGCGCGCCGTGGGCATCGATGGTTTGCGCGCTTTCGAATCTGCTTCCGATTTCAGCGCGCGGGCCGACGGCAATTATCGAATCGCCGCGAATGGCGATGGCGCCGTCTTCAATCACCCGCCGCTGCCCGTCCATGGTGACTACGGTGCAGCCCGTAACCAGCAAATCCACTTTGTCTTTTGCGCATGCCGGCGGTGAGAGCGAGAAGACCGCGCAACAACAAATGACCGCAGACAGCAGTGCAATCTGCCAACTTCTCGGAAACGAAGATATTTGGGGGTTTTGCATTTTCCCTCTGGAGTGATTTTCAAATATCCGAATAGCGGCAGCCATTCCTTCGCTCACCATGCGCCGCGCCCTACAGAAAAGACGAGTCAAAGGGACGCGGCAGCAATTTCCCAGCGCTCTCCTGCTCGATCTTCCCTTTCAGGTTCGCCAGAATGACCGGCACATCCCCGCAAAATTCCCAGATAATCTGCCGGCAGGCCCCGCAAGGCGGCGTCAGATTGTCAGTTTCTGCGACCACCGCGATGGCTTCAAATCCCCGTTCACCTTCAGAAAGAGCCTTGAAAATCGCGACGCGCTCGGCGCAACAGGTAAGGCTGTAGCTGGCGTTCTCAATGTTGCAACCGGCGTAAATTCTGCCGGAGTTTGCGCGCACTGCCGCCCCCACGCGAAAATCCGAAAATGGAGCGTGTGCATTTTCCCGGGCTTGTTTTGCGGCCGAAATCAAAGCGTCATATTCGCCCATGTTTGACCTTTCGGACGCCGGCCTAGCGCAGCCGCGGTCCTTTAGTCCTTCTCCCCGGCGATTCGCGGCAAAACAGCTCGAAGAAGCGCGATGAATTGGCCTTTTACGCGTTCGCCCGTAGCCAAAACCTCCGCATGATCGAGCGGACGGTCCAAAATTCCGGAGGCCATATTCGTCACGCAGGAAATTCCGAGCACGCGAATTCCCATGTGACGCGCTGCAATCACTTCCGGCACAGTGGACATTCCCACCAGGTCGGCGCCAATCGTTCTCAGGTAGCGAATCTCCGCCGGGGTTTCGTAGCTCGGCCCCAAAAGCGCCGCATACACGCCCTCGTGAACGCTGATGCCGATCCGTTTCGCCTCTTCCAGAGCGATCTCGCGATACGAGCGCCAGTAGGGCTGGGTCATGTCCGGAAAGCGCGGACCAAACCGCTCGTCGTTCGGGCCGACCAGGGGATTGGTCCCCTGAAGATTAATGTGATCCCGCATCACTACCAGGGCGCCCTGGGTGAATTGGAGATTCATCCCGCCGGCTGCATTTGTCAGGATAGCGGAACGAACCCCTAAGCGCGAAAATACGCGCATCGCGAATGCTACCTCACGTGCTGAATAACCTTCATATAGATGCACGCGACCCTGCATCGCCGCGACCGCAATGCCTTCTACTTTTCCAATCACCAGACGTCCGGCGTGGCCAACCGCCGTCGAGCGCGGAAAATTGGGAATTTTTCCGTAAGGGATGTGCACCGCGCCGGTCAACTCATCGGCGAAAGAGCCGAGACCCGAGCCCAGGACAAGCGCTATCTTCGGGCGCAGCTTTGTTTTCGATAAGATGAATCTTGCGGCGCGTTCGGCTCGCGCATATTCCGGGCCATGTGCGCCGGCCTTCGGAGCGGCGCGACTCATCGCAGCATAACCCCGACAATGGAGGCGGACATTAGATTCGCCATGGTCCCGGCCATCATGGCGCGAATTCCCAGACGCGCAAGATCCGCTTTCTTGTTGGGAGCAAGCGCACCGATGCCGCCGATCTGTATTCCGATCGAACTGAAGTTAGCGAAACCGCACAGCGCAAAAGTAGCGATGGTGAAAGAACGGGGGTCCAGCGCGTCTTTCATTGGCCCGAGTCGCTGAAACGCGACTAGCTCATTGGTTACCATTCGCAGTCCCAACAAATTGCCAATCGTGTGGCAATCCTGCCAAGGAATCCCAATCACCCAAGCGATGGGCGAAAAAAGCCAGCCGAAGATTTGCTCGACGCTGGAGGGAAACCAGGAAATTCCAATATGCAACAGCCCGTTGTGAACGACGCCAAAAATTCCGTCAACCAAATAAATTAGCGCAATAAATGTGATCAGCATCGCGCCCACGTTCACAGCAAGATTCAAACCGTCGATGGTGCCGCGAGAAATCGCTCCCAGCGCATTCGTGTCGCGTTCGAGCGGGGCCATTTCCACGCGGCCGGAGGTAACCGGGACTTCCGTCTCCGGCACCAGCATCTTCGAAAGCAAAATAGTTCCCGGCGCGGTCATGATCACGGCGGCGAGCAAATGTTTGGCTTCAATCCCGTAAGCGATGTACGCAGCCATGATTCCGCCGGAGACGTGCGCCATCCCGCTGGTCATAACCGTCATCAACTCGGACCGCGTTAGCTCGGGAAGGAATGGCCGAATCGTCAGCGGCGCTTCGGTTTGCCCCATGAAGACACTTGCTGCAACGTTCAACGACTCCGCGCCGCTGGCCGCCATCAATCGTGTCATCAACTTTGCAGCTTGCTTAATGATGAATTGCATTACGCCATAGTAATAGAGCAGTGCAAAAACTGCGGCGATGAAAATAATCGTGGGAAGCACCTGGAACGCGAAGAAAAAACCCATGGGCGATCCCTTTTTGCCAAGATTGCCGAAAACAAATTCCGAGCCGAAGAATGCGTAATCGAGTACCCAGTTGACGGCTGCGCCCGCATGCTGAAACAGCAAGCGCCCGTATTCCCAGCGCATCACCAGAAACGCGAATACGATTTGCAGGCCCAGACCCCAGGCGACGGTCTTGTAACGGATAGCCCGGCGGTTGGTGGAAAAAAGATACGCCAGGCTCATCATGGTAATCATTCCCAGAATGCCTACCAGACGATGCATCCAGGCACGCTCCTTTTTGTGCCGCGCGAGCTTACTGCGATCCCCTTGCGCCAATAATTTTTCGCACCAGCGGCAAACCGGGCGGCGGTTTCTCGCCAATTTCGAAACTCTTATTCAACAGCCCCACGGCGGGCGGCAGACGCGAATCCAGGTTGTAATGCACGGTGCAAAGATGCGCGCCAGCCTCGACCTGGTCGCCAATCTTTTTCCGCAGCGTCAACCCAACGCCTGGATCCACCGAATCCTCTTTTCTCTCGCGACCGCCGCCAAGCATCATGCCGGCGACTCCGACACTTTCGGCGTGAATCGCGGTCACATACCCGGAGCCCGGCGAGTTTATATGCGCGATGTGTCTCGCATGCGGCAGCCGGGCCGGATCATCCACCACGCTGGCATCGCCTCCTTGCGCGCGAATGATCTCGCGGAATGTATCACGCGCGCGTCCCGATGCAATCATTTCCGCGGCAAGCTCACGCCCTTCGCCAACAGTCTTTGTGCGTTTGCCGAGAAAAAGCATCCACGCTGAAAGCTCGTCGCAAATTTCGCGCAGATCTGGCGGCCCGGCTCCATGCAGAATCTCGATGCATTCCTCCACTTCCAATGCGTTGCCTACTTTGCGCCCGAGAGGTTGTTCCATATCCGTGATCAGAGCAACCACTTTCTTACCCATGCGCGTTCCCGTTTCCACCATCAGCTCGGCCAGATATTCGGCATCCTCCTGCTTCTTCATGAACGCGCCAGCGCCAGTCTTTACGTCCAGAACCAGGGCGTCAATCCCCTCCGCCATTTTTTTGCTCATGATCGACGCGCAAATCAGGTAAGGACTTTCCACCGTGGCGGTAACGTCTCTCAACGCGTAAAGCTTTTTATCCGCTGGAGCGATTTCCGGCGTTTGTCCAATCAAAGCGCACCGGCACAATGCCAGTACCCGCCGAAATTCGGGAAGCGCCAGATTGACGTTGAAACCCGGGATGGACTCCAATTTATCGAGCGTCCCGCCGGTGTGCCCCAGCCCCCGCCCGCTGATCATCGGCACGTAGAGTCCGGCCGCCGCAACCACCGGGGCGATCACCAACGACGTTTTGTCGCCCACGCCTCCGGTGGAATGTTTATCCACTTTCGCCGCCGGCCAGTCCGGCCAATCCAGCACCACTCCGGAATGCAGCATCGCTTCGGTCAACGCAGCTAGCTCCGCCCCGGTCATTCCGCGCCAAACTACGGCCATTAGCCACGCGGAAATTTGATAGTCAGGAATGCGCTCGCGAGTGACGCCTTCAATAAAAAACTCCATCTCTTCGCGGGAAAGTTCCGCGGCGTCTCGCTTTTTGCGGATGAGGTCAACAGCGCGCATGAAGAAGGATAGGGGGCAAACTAGCATCGAGCGCAGGACACGTCAATGAGGGCGAAGGTCGGGCAAGATGACCGTCAAGGACCAGCGTGTTAGTCAGGGCCAAGAATGCTTAATGGACTCGGGAATTTTCGGCGCGATCAGAACCGGGCGGGCCGCGCGGCTATCTCCGCTGCAACGCGTTGCACTTCGTCGTGGACCAGGCCGTTGGTTACAAGAACCGAGGGCCCGCCCGGTTGATACGGTCCGCCGGCAAGGTCGGTAACTTTGCCCCCCGCTTCCGTCACAATCAGCATTCCCGCCGCCGTATCCCAGGACTTCAAGCCAAACTCCCAGAAAGCCTCAAACCGGCCACAGGCCACCGAGCAGAGATCGAGAGAAGCAGCGCCGTCGCGCCGCACGCCATGGGAACGCCGCGTGAATTCCCAATAATAATGAATGTTCAAATTGTCGGCCCGTTTGTGGGTGGGAAATCCCGTGGATACCAAACTAGATCCCAGGCTGGCGACCGACGACACATGAATCGGCTCTTGGTTCAGGTACGCGCCATCGCCCCGCGAGGCATGGAACAATTCATTGGTAACCGGATTGAGCACGACGCTCACGATCGGCTCGCCATCTTTCAACAAACCAATCGAAACGGCAAAGCATGGATAACCGTGAGCGAAATTCGTGGTGCCGTCTAGGGGGTCCACGTACCAGACAAATGACGCCGCTGAATCATCTTTCGCCGAGCCTTCTTCGGCCACGATCTTATGCTGAGGAAAATCGCGCCGCAGACGCGCAACAATTGCCGCTTCCGACTTGCGATCGGTTTCGGTGAGCAAATCCACGTCACCCTTGTAAATGATCTCTTTCGGGCGTGCGTGGCCGTCAAGGATGATCGCCCCCGCTTCCCGGGCAGCTTCGATGGCGGTGTTGAGAAATTGGTTCATGGTTGTAAGCGCGAGCGTTGCCGCGCCGCGCGTGGTAGCAAGTTTATCGCGGCGCCGAAGCGGTGAAATATTCTTTGCGATAGCGCACGTTGTCGCCCGTTTTCACCTTTACGGCCACATGGCGGCGGCTTCCCGGAGGCGGCAGCGGAGCAGGATAGTACCCCAGCAAGTATTGCGTGCGAAGTTCGCGGTCGATACGGTCGAACATCGCATCGAGCCCTTGCATCTCGTCCACCATGAACATAGCCCCGCCGGTGCCGTCGGTAATGGTAATCAAGGCATGTTCGCCGGCCGTATTTCGCCCGCTTTCGTTGGCCGCGCGAATCACGATGGAATAAAGCAGCGCTTCGGAAGCAATCGCGGCGCGGCGCGCGTCCTCAAATTTCGAGAGACTGGTTGTTTCGCCCGCATCGGTCACCAGAACGATGGCTCGCCGTCTCTCCAGCGGACGCCGCCGCAGAGCGTTCGAGCCCAGCACGATCGCATCGTATATTGAAGTGCCCGCGCCCGGAGCGATTCGGCGCGCGGCCGACTGCAGCTTCGGCACATCAGCGGAAAAATCTGAAAGCTGTGTAACGTGTTCGTCGAATTCAAAGACTCCCAAGGTGTCTCCCGGCCGCACCACTTGCCGTATGAAATGCGCGGCAGATTCGGTTTCAAACTTCATGTCCTTAAACGTGCTCATACTGGAATCAATCATCAAAGCAAGATCGAGCGGACGATTGGTCTCCGCTTCGAAGCGCTCAATCTTTTGCGGCACACCCTCTTCGGAAAGCTCGAACATTTCTTGCGGAAGATCCGGAATGGGCTGCCCGTGAGAATCGATTACGCTGGCGAGGATATTTACCAGATTGGTCTGGACGCGAATCACACCGGATTGTTTCGATTGCGATTGCTGCGCTCGCAGGTTGCATGCCAGTCCGGCGCAGATGAGGAACCCAAGGAGGGCGCAAAGAACGCTGAATCCAGCCGGTAGGGGTCTTTTCATTTGTTTGTAACAGACTTGGATTCATCCGGGGGCGAAATGGCTTCCTGCGAGGGCGTTTCGCCTTCGGCCCAGATGGCCCCACCAGCAAAAAATTCCTTCTTCCAGATCGGCACGGTCCGCTTCAAAGTGTCGATGGCGTAACGGCAGGCGTCAAATGCAGCGCTTCGGTGTGCCGAGCTGACCGCAATCCACACGCTGGTCTCGCCAATTTCGAGCCGCCCCAGCCGGTGGATAACGGCCACGCGGTGAATGGGGAATTTATCGCGGATTTGCGCGCCGATCTCGCGCATTTTGCCCAACGCCATCGTTTCGTAAGCTTCATACTCCAGGTACAGCGTGCGATTTCCCTTAAAATTGTTGCGCACAAAGCCGTCGAAGACCACCAGCGCGCCGCCTTCCGGAGCTTTCATTTTTTCGAGAAATTCGCTCGGCTGAATCGGTTGGCGCACAAGCTGAAAAACATCATCTTGAATAGTGGTACCCTGCCCGCCGCTGACCGGCGGCAGAAACGCCACTTCATCGCCCGCGGCGAGTGGAGCTCGCCATTCGGCATATTCCTGATTTACGGAAGGTGCAATCGAACCTCGAAAGTCGGCCAATTTCGGAAAGCGCCGCACGTAGCGCTCGAAAAGGTCTTCCACGCGCGCGCCTTCCGAGAGCCCGGCATCTTCCGCCGCTAGGCCAACGATTTCCTTTAGTTGTCCAAAAAAAAGCACACGAACGCGCATTGCGCTAATTCTATCGCGCCGTTCCCTGCAAAGCGATTCCAGACTCCGCCATTGAGGGCGGCGAAGCACAAGAGCGGAACAGCGATTTTTCGTCAGTGCTTCGCGCGCAACTTGCGCTAATATTCGTAATCAACGAAGCAAGAGCGGGACGCCGCGCCGGGTTGCAAACCTCCCGGCTTCTTCAATGAACAACGAATGGGGCGCCGTCTGAAAATAGAAGATCCAAAAATTCCTGCGTCTTCGGTATCGCCGCTCTTTTGTGCAAACTTCATGATCGGCGTGGAGGCAATTTCATGAAAGTTCTGATTTCCGGCGGCTCAGGTCTGGTGGGCACGGCGCTGACGGAATCTTTGCGCAGCGAAGGTCACACCGTAGCTCTTTTGGTTCGACCTGGCGGTGATGCGTCTGCGGGCGACATTCGCTGGGACCCCGCCAGCGGCTTTATCAACACGAATGCCATGGAAGGCGCCGACGCGGTAGTAAACCTGAACGGCGCGAGCATTGGAGGCGGCCGCTGGAATGCCGAGCGAAAAAAAATCCTTCGTAGCAGCCGGATTGATGCCACGCGCGTGCTGGTGGATGCTTTCGCGCGCCTGAAACAAAAACCGCAAGTATTCGTTTCTGCGTCCGCGATCGGTTATTACGGCAATCGCGGCGACGAAGTCCTCACTGAATCGAGCGCCGGCGGAAACGATTTCCTGGCCGATACCTGCCGTGACTGGGAAACCGAAGCTCTCCGGGCGCAATCGAGCGGCATACGCACGGTAGTGACACGTTTCGGCGTCATTCTTTCTGCGAAGGGGGGCGCTTTGACGCAAATGCTTCCTCCCTTCAAGCTGGGCCTCGGCGGAAGACTGGGAAGCGGTCAGCAGTGGTTGTCGTGGATCGCGCTGGAGGACGTTGTGGGCCTGCTAAGGGCCGCAATTTCAGATGAAAAAGCGAGTGGCCCGCTGAATGTGGTGGCTCCGAGCCCGGTGCGAAATTCGGAATTCACGCAGGTGCTCGCCAGTGTGCTGCATCGCCCAGCGATTTTCCCCGCTCCTGCATTCGCGCTGCGTTTGCTATTGGGCGAAATGGCCGACGGGCTGTTGCTCTCAAGCCAGCAAGTTCATTCCGAGCGTATGCCCGCGGCAACTTATCATTTTCGGTACGAGACCCTCGAGCCTGCGCTTCATGCAATTCTTTCCAGGAAATAGTCCTGCGGCATCATCTGCCTACTTTAATACGTTAAGGACAGCCTCTACTTTAAGCACACGCCCAGTTACCGGATCGGTGGCCACCGTGCTTTCAGATCCCTGACCATCGCGAAGAAGTAGCCCTACATCGCCGCGAAATTGCTGGATCATCGGCTGATCGCTAGGTGGACGGTCACCGGAGACCCATTCTTTTCCCTGAATATTTCCGTCTTTATCTCGGAACGCCACGTACAGGGAAGATCTGTCGACCTTTAGGTCCACGTTGAATCTGCCGTCGGCAACTCGATTCGCCCGGCAATCGAGGTTGGTGCCTATATCGATGTAGGTCACCGAGCTTTCGCCATTCTTGGAGCTTGTATTCACCGGAACCCGAACGCCCACGCGCAGAGAGGTCGATGAGAATTTGTCGGTCAATACAGACGGGATGGTGTACGGCAGTGTGCTGATCTTCTTCTGCCCGTCATATTCGCTTAGGATGACCTGAAGCTTCACAGATACAGGAATGGACGCGTCAGCAGCAGGCTTGTCCTGCGACTTAGCTGCGGGCGCCAGGAATAGCAAGAGTGTGGCACACGCTACAAACCACTTTGAAACTCGCATAGTTGCCTCCGGCACTCGAGATTTCTTGTGCTGTAGTAAAGACGCCACCGCACGGCGTTTCGTTCAACGGAGGCTCGACCCGCTATCAGCGTCCGCTACGCTTGCGTCGAGCGGCTCCAACGGCGTAATTTCAATCGGCTTCACTTCAAGGGGCTCCTGCGGTTCCTCTTGCGCGGCATAAATCTGGCCGGCATTTACGCGGCTGCTGCGTGTCACCTCGTAGAACTCTGCGACGGCCAGAAGTTGTCCTTTGGGAACGAGAACTGCAGGCTGTGAGCTGGGTGAAGAAACCAATTTCGCTGAGGATGGTTTGCGGGGGCGCTCGAGGCTCCGAATGGTGTTGGAGATTTCAACTGCAGGCCTTGCTGGAATTGTGGACGCGAATGACGTCTCGGGACCGTCCGCCGAGGACCGGACAGTAACATGGCGGTACGGTGATCGGACCATCGCAACTATAAGTATCGTCGCGAGAACAAACGCGCCGGCCAGGTAAGAAAAGCGCTCACCCGAGCGGTTTTCGAGAAACTTCCACACGTCCCAATTCCAATGACTGGGAGCCGGTTCACTGGCTAGCCTCGCGCGCAGACGCGTCATAAATTGTGCTGACGGCTCTGCCGCCACGAACGCTTCCACGCTGTCGTCCACCGCGGCTCGCACGGCCTTAGCGTGATGGTAAGCTTCCCTGCAGTACTCGCATTCCGCGACATGCGTCAGCAATTCAAGCTCGCGCTTCGGGCTCATCTCACCCAGCGCAAAGTTCTTCATTTGCTCGGCTACTTGCTCGGATTTTTTTTGACAATCCATTTTAGGCTCTCTGCCAACTTCTTTCGCGCCAGAAACAATCGCGACTTCACCGTGCCTTCCGGCAAGCCGGTCAGTTTTGCTACCTCGCCGGTGTTGTAGCCTTGGATGGCCGCCAAGGTCATCACCAGCCGCAATTTTTCAGGTAACTCGCCAAGAGCGTTCGCCACGCGATGCTCAAAGTCGCGAACCAGAACAGTATTTTCCACTGCGCCTTCACGCTGGTTATCCGCAAATGCGGCGAGTTCGCGGCGCTGGCGGCGGCTGGCCGCTCGAATGCGGTCGAGCGCAAGCCGCCAGGTGGTTCGCACCAGCCAGCTCCGAAAACGTTCGCGATCCCGCAGGCGATGGAAATTTCGATACGCGCGCAGCATGGCTTCTTGCGCCACGTCTTCGGCTTCCGCTGTATTGCGCAGCACACCCAGCGCCACGCGATACGCTAAGGTTGGGCAATCGGCCAGTCGCCGCTCGAACTCTTGTGCGAGCGAAGCGTCCTGGCTCACCGCGCGATCCGGAAAACTGCCTGCCAACGCATCCATCTTGGTCCCAACAAGCCAGACGCCGGTAACGGACTTTTGGTTCATTAGTTTTGAAAAGAGAAAGTGAATTGATTACAGGTCGAGGCGTTCGAGCAGTGCGCCCAGGTTCGATTTATCCACGACAAGATCCGGGCGCTTAGTAGCAAAGTCTTCCACTTCGTCCAACGCTTGAAACAGCCGCATTTTCGCTACCGCATACTCCTCGGTTCCGGTCAGTACGCGTCCAGTCTCCTTAGTCCAGCCATCCAGTGCATCGCGCCGAACGAAAATGCGCACGGGGAACATTGTCTTGCGGTCGGCGGAGACGTAGTAGATGTACTCATTTCCGGGCGCGCCATCCTTTCCGGCAGGGTGCACGTCTTGAAATTGATACTGGTAAACATATCCGTTGTCGGCGGAATAGGCTTTGATTCGCCGCACAGTTTCCGGCTTGGTCATAACGGCATTATTCGGCTGTAATCGCGAAGTGTCAATCTTCGCAACCTACCGAAATTCTGGGGAAGAAAGAGACTTTAGAAAACGCGACCTCTCGCGCGAACGAAGGCACGTCTTGGCGCGAAACCTTGTTCTAAAGAAAATGGCTCACTTGCGAACGCGTTGCACCTTACGCGGAAAAATCCCGGAAGACCCAAGGCTTCAAAACGAATTCCCCAAATTGTGCTCCGCTTTGGCACATCTCTTGCCCCTTCATGTTTATGCAACGAAAATCTTGGGCCAACATAAGGAACTCAGCTCGCGGGCCGTCGCGCAATTCAAGTTTCAACATGCGCGACTTAGATGCGCTTGCGAATAGGCATATTTTCATTGGCGGAATTCTCGCGCTTCTTAATTTGTACGCAGAGCCGCTGGTAGGTCCGTCCGACTTGGACACCCCGGCGAATTTGTGTTCGCAAGTTGTGACGGCTTCGTGCACTGCACCTGCCGCAAACACAAACTTTAGCGTGCGTGCTCTGCCCGCATCGCCATTGCCGACTGCCGTCCAAAATAAAAGCGGCTCCCAACTTCGGGAGCCGCTTTGGTATCGCAGATTGCGAATTGTTCTACTGGGTCGGCAGAAGTTCCTGCGAGAACCCGATCGTATTCACCGAGCGTAGCGATGGAGTTCGCGGAGGCAGCCATTGCGGCCCAAGTGTAAAGTTGTTATCGAAGGTGTATTTACGTGAAGGCGGACCGTAAACTGTGTTGCAGCACTTATACAATCCGATGCCCTGGCGGTTGTAATAAAAGCTAACCAGAGAACCTTCATAATACAAGTTTGCGCCCCAGCCTTCCAGGTAGCGCAGGAAATTATGCACGCCGCCATCGGTGCCGTAGTCCGCAGCGCTACCCGCCGTCTGGGGGAACGGGATGCCCTTGCCGGCAATGATCGCCGCTCGATAGGCAGTCAGCGTTCCCGGCCGGCTTCCTGGGCTGTAGGGAGAAATGAAGGAATTTACGTCGTTCCAATTGTTGGAAAGCAGAGTCACCGAGTCGGCGGCAACCGAGGACGCCACGCTAAAGCCGCCCCAGGTTCCATCGTTTACCGGGGCATTGTAATCGCCCTGAATGTAAACGGGATTTTCGGCTGAAATTGTCAAGCCGCAGGGAGGATTCGGCGGGGCCCCGTAGCACGCTGTGCCGAGATTGAACGTCTTACCGTTCACGAGTTTCAGCGCTCGGCGGAAGAAGACCGGCGGGTTCTGTCGCGCTTCCTGATTGTGAAAGTAAACGTAGTTTGGCGCCGGAGGATTAGCGACCGCTCCGCAAAACGGATTCTGTTTCAGAACTAACGGGAAAACACCGGGCAACGGATTCTGAACTGCCTGGTTGACGGTCACCGGCGCCACCAGCGGGGTGACCAGAGGAGTTCCGCCATAGGTTCGAAGCGTTGGCGGAAGGTCGCCCTCCAAATCCTCTCCTTGGTCAAGCACGCCGTCCGGGCAACCGTTGGCAGCGTCGCCTAGGTTAACGATGTTGTTAAAGCCAAAGGACCCTACTTTCATACCGGCTACCGGATCGGTCAGATTGCCGCGGCGATCGGAGAAATAGACAGCATATCCTCCAGCGTTGTTCGCATTACCTCCAGTCGCTCCGATAGCTCCGGTGAACCACCGCGCCACATTGTTCACATCCAGCTCGATATAATTTATTACCCCCTGTGCCGTGATTTGGGGATCGGTTCCCGGATCGTTGGGATTATCCGGCAGACCGGTAAGATAATCGCGAGAGATGGACTCGCGAGTGTCATAGAGCACCAAGGGCCAATAGTCGTAGCCAAAAGTCGTGGTATTGCACGGAAGTTTTGCCCCCACGTAGGCGGAAGAGGGGTTATCGCGCAACCTGGCAATTCGAATGACGGCGTTGGGGCTGGGGTCCACACCACCGCATGAGGCCGCCCAAGAAGCCGCAACTGTTCCCGACGGCGGCAGAAAAAGCAGAGTGTTGGCCGTACCTGCCACTTGCGGGTTGATGTTTCGACCGGTTATCCCCAGGTTCAGAATTTCGTTGGTTACGTCAACCCATCCACCACCAGCGTTCTGATACTCAATCTTTATGCATCCCGTGATGATGGCTTTGTTTGGGGCTATCCAGTAACCGTCCTTGGCAGCCGCCGAAGTGTATTGGGTGTAACCGGCCGCCGAAACTGCTTGCGAAAGGGGCAGCGGGAAGGTTACGCCCGCGTATCCTGCTGGCGGAGCGCCATTGAATGCCAGGATCGACAGGTCAACGGGAGGCGTTGCAGTCACCGTGTCGAGAGCCATCATGTCAGAGGCGTTGCAGGCTCCCGCAGAGCCTGCTACCTTGCCCGGACCATAGTCGTCCAGCAAAATCCGCAGACTTGCTTCCGAAAAATACTGCTGGTTGAATTCTGCCGGATTGGTACCAAGTTCACCCGGTATTGGCCGCCGTATCAAGGAAATAGGGGTACCGATTCCGCTGAGTGCCGTTGAAGTCAAACTCAACTTGGGAACGAGATTTTGCAACTGTCCGTTATAGCGCGGCCAGACACCGGCCCAGGCAGGATTCGAACCCGTATTCACCGCGCCGAAACTGCTGGGAGCGACCACGCTTCCTTCCCCCAAACCAATCGGCCACCATTGGGCATTTTGGAAAGTTGGCCCAGCCGGCAGTAGCGGAGGATTTGGCGTAACGGCAATTGTGACTGTGCCGCCGTATCCTCCGGCGGGGATGGCTAACCCATTCTCAAGGTTGGTGCGAATTACCTGACCAACTACGGTAACCTTATCTGCCAGATACAGCGGGCCGGCATTAGCCGCGAGCCAAAGATTTCCATTGGTATGCACGCGTCCTCCAAAATTAAACGGAGGGCCGTTGAAGAAACTCAGGTCGGAATCCGAATAGATACCAAATTGAAATACCGGAATTGCCACGACCTGCACCTGCCGTTGCAGCTTCACTTCCGCTCCCGTCACCGTTCCGCGCGCAACAACTTGAAGCGTGAATGGCGTAATCAGGCCTTGCATGCCCGCATAGGGGCTGGGCGGAAGCATGGTGGCATTTTGCGAAACCGGAACGCACGGGCTGACAAGTGGCGAGCCGCACAGAATCTGATACGTCGAATTGCCCGCCGCATCCAGAAATTGTATCCCCGTAATCGGGGGTTGCTTCGCAACCGAAGTTACCGCCAGCATATCCGCAGGAGAAAGCGCACCTTTTGTGGCAAAAGTTTGTCCTACGTCTGCAGTCAGCTTTTCCATGCCCGCTTCGGCGCCATAGAACGCTGTCTCACGGAACTGGTTATTCCCGCCCAATCGCTGATCGGTCATCACCATCCAGCACATTCCCACCGCTAATGCGGTGACCAGTATCAGGACAAACAGGGCGGTTATTAGTGCGACTCCATTTTGGCGTTGGGTTCTCACTGCAAATCTCCTTTAAAAAACTGTTAGAGGTGTTTCCCTCTCGTCTTATGGAGCTGTCGCTGATGCATTCGTCGTGAAGGCGTTTGTAAACGAGAGGCTGCGAACGCTGACCTGTGTAGTTAAATTGTTTCGTAGATACTGCGGAGAAGCGGACGCTCGATAGGGCAGCTCCGATCGTCCTGCCAGGAACACATTCACCGCGCGGATCTGGCCGGGAGTATCGGGCAGCGTCGGCGTCGGTGCGTTTCCAGGCCCCAGCGGATAAGTTCCGACGCCGGGGAAATTCGAACCCGTAATTGCATAACTGAATGCCAGATTTTCGACGTTATCCGCGATCGCCTGCGGCGGATTCGCGGCACCGGCGCCTGCAGGAAAATTTGGATAGTTCACCTGCCGTATCAATTGGGGACTCGCCGGATTCGTAGTGGAGTCGATGTAATAGGTGACCATCCAGACCCGCGCAATTGCGGTGGGAGGAAAACCGCCGCCTGGATTCTGCAAATTTGCCACCGTGCCATTCGGCTTCCCAGTCGCGTTTAAGCCGGCAGGATCGCCGGCGCCAAAACTGATCACCTGGCCGGCAACACCGGTCACATACTCCAGGGCGGTTCCGTTGGAGTTGTGAAACATGATGAGGTTGCCCACGGTAATGGGCTTGGTCACCCCGGGCATCGTGAAGCAGCCAGCGTCGAGTGCGACCGACGCCCCCGTGGGGTTAATGACTCCATTGCAAATTGGAGGACCTACCGGTTGAACAACCGGAAAACTGTAAAGATAGCGGCCCGCCGCGTCTTGAAGGCTGTTATCGGCATACAGGATGTTGATGATATCGGTCTTCAGAAAACCGTCAAGAATCGCGCCGTTAAGCGGATTCACCGTTTTTGCATCCTGCCCAACGGTCCAGCCCGGTGAAATTGCCGGCAGCGCGATGAACCCGTTGGGAGCCGGCGGATTCGGGAAAGTCGGCGGATTCGGCGCAAACGCGCCCGGGCGGTTCAGAGCGGAAACACCCACGGCGCTATAAGGGATTGTGATGCCGCCCTGCGGAATTCCCTCACCGGCCTGCATCAGGTCCTGAACGATGAAATGCATTCCGGCGCGAAGATTTTCCTGTGTATTGGCCTCGTAGGCGACGCCTTGCGTGGCGCGCTGCGCTTGCAGAAGCGCGCCCACCACGACTCCCACCGTGGCCACCAGGATGGCCATGGATACCATCAGCTCGATCAAACTGAATCCTTTTTGCCGCTTCATTCCGTTGCTCCTCGGAAGGCTAGAATGCTGAAACATAGGTCTCCAGCTGATATTGGCGCGTGTACTTTCCGGTCGTATAGTTGACTGTTATCAACACCCTGCGAACAGTTCCGGGCGGTTCGCCTGCGAGATCGGTAATCGCGATGGTGCGCGTGAAATTTGAGAGCGGCGCTACGATGTCGTCCGGAGTGCCAAGCTTTCCGTCTGGTCCGGGATAAACGATGGAATCGGGAGGCGCTCCCGCATCGTTAATGGAGCCGACAAGTCCATCGGGCCCAGGCTGCGTCAGCGGTATGGCGCCCGTCACAAATAGCCCGCCGGGATTTCCAGCGCTATTATTCGAAATCTGTGCAAACGTAGCGTTGTTGCTGTACTTCGCTGTGAAGATCGCTTCGGCGGCTTCTTCTGCTTTCTGCTGGGCGATGAAATCGTCTTGCGATCCCTGCATGTAGGACAGCGAATCGTAAAGCAACGCCGCCAAGCCCAGAATTCCGACCGCCAGGACGATCAGCGCGACCATCGTTTCCAAAAGGCTGAAGCCTGCCGATGAACGTCGTTTTTTCGTTTCCCGCATTTTCCCAATCTCCTTCAAAATTGAAACCACGCCGCCCCGGTGTACTTCCAGCCGCGTACTCGACCGGTAGCGCCCAAGACGGTCACGGCTCTGGATGCAGTTGGTTGGTTAGGAAATCCGATAAAAACCGTTCCATTAATTGGTTGGAAGGTCCCGCCGTCTATCAGCTCGCCGTCGCTCTGGTACATCATTCCGAGAATCGGTCCAGGATTTAGTCCTTCAAACTCGATGGGGCTGGCGTTTCCGAATCCGTCCGGCGTATCCGGAGCGCCGGGAAAGAGAAAGTACTGCGCTGGTATCTGAATCGGCACAGTGCTGAGGACCGCGTCAACTCCGGCCGGCCCGAGTGGCGGGGCATTCCTTACGGTGGTAACCACTTGATATTGAGTGGGCTGCCCGGCGATCACCACAGTCGGGAATGTCACCTGGACGTAGCGGCGATTCGCGATGGCGTATTCGCGCGCTTGCCGCAATTGATCGATGACTTCGCGCATGGCGTTGTCGTACTTGGCGTCCTGCAAACTCGGTTGCAGGGCGAAGATGGCCATGGCCGAAATGATCAGGATTAACATGATCACCACGCTGACCTCGATCATGGAGAAGCCGCGCGCTCGGTTGGCGGAACGTTGAGTGCTCTCGGAATTCGGCTGCTGCTGTTTCACGTTTGCGACCTCGAGTCGCCCTAGAAAAGCGCGGGCTGAGCTTAGAATCTGCTATCGGGAAGTGCACTTGGCAGGCCATGCGGAGGGCGGCGCAAACCTAATCGTGTCTATATCTTGGGGTGGTGCGACAGGAACACGGAGATCGCTGCGAAGTTTTTCGGGGTAGAAATGTTACCGTTGTGGAGGCGTGATGCCGGACTAATTTTGTCTCACGGGGATGAGCCAGCCGCGGAAAATCTTTAGCGTTTTGGAGACGTTGTCAGTTACGGCTCCGCAATTTTGAAAGCAAACGCAGGATTTCGAGCGGAGCCAGAACAGCGTGAACATTCGTCCGAACACGACGGCATACCACTCCATAAATTTCGGCGCGCCGGCCCGAACTCCACTTTCGATGAACTCCGAATCGCTCGGGGCTCATGATGGCATGCCCGAAAGCTTCGCCGAACAGTGGCGGGTTAGTGGCAATTTGAGTTGTCGGCGAAAGCGCCGCTGACCAGCATTGAATTCAGGAACTGGCTGCAAGCGCGGATTTTTGCCAGAGCGGTGTCATTTTGCAAGGCGTCGGGATCTATGGTGGCCGCGCCGTTGAGATTCTGGCGAGCAGCGAGCACACCGTTCCACCAAGCGGTGAGATTGTCAGCTTCACTTTGAAGTAGCTGGAGCGAGCTGCGATCGGAGTCGGTTACGGCAGCCAGTTGCGCTTGGCGGAGGCCTTCTTGCACGCGCTCGTGATAGCTCTCGGCCCAGGCGTCACCGAGTGCCAGCCCGTGCGTGATCATTGCGGATGTGGCACCGCGCCACTCTCGCATGTCTGCGACTGCACCGATGGCGGCTGTGGCAAAACCGCGCGAAATTCCTGGAGGTGGCTCGGCCGGGGCAACAATCGTGACCGGAGCAGATGCCGCGACGGCAGGCGCTGCGCTTTCAACCGCAGTGGCAGCCGTAGATTTGGCTGCGGGCTTGGCAGGGGTGACGGCAGCGGTCGAAGGGTTCGCGACAGGAATGTTGAGCACGACTTGATGAGGATCGACGATGAAAGTGCCGTTGGTGAGCTGGGCGACAGTTTCAACGTCAACGAAGGAGTGGCCGTCGATCTGGCGGACGGCGGCCTCGACAGTTTTGCCGTTTACGACCAGAGTTTTATTGGGGATGCTTTGGCCGAACAGGCTTACCGGGATGGCAAGAACAAGCCCGAGCCGCACGAAAATACCAAGATTGCGATGTTTGTTCATCATCTAAGGCCACCAGGACTTCTTCTAAAGTTGGAATCACTTCGCATTGTACACCGAGGTCAAACCGGCGCCCTTCGCAAAAGGAATTGAGCGTCATGCCAGGCAACCGATCCGGGAGAGCCGGCCATGTTGCCGCAACGGAAAATGGGAAAAGAACCGCGGACTCTGCCTTTAAAAGGGACGACCAAGTGGGAGACTGCTCGGCGGAAAATAAAGGGGCAGCCGCAGGGCCGCCCCGTCTATGAATGGAATGAAAGTTTTTGCCATGCTTATCTCGATTTTCCCTGGCAATTTCTCTCGTGCTCCCTCGTTTCACTGGATGAACCGAAGCTTCTTCCGCACTTGCTGCATGTATTCTGATCTGACATTTCGGTTGCTCCTTGTAAGGGAATTGGGCGCTCGATTTAGCGCAATCCCCGAATTGGCTGAGCAATGACCGGCGCCGGGCAGTTACCGGGCCACGCGTTCGGCGACGATTTCGGGGCGCCCGATCAAGCGGATTCTGCATCGAGCGGCCTTTGGCGGCCATCGGGAGAATGCCGTAAATGTTGTAAGGGAGAATTTGTACGGCGCTCAGTTCTTTGGCTGTACGGCAGAAAATTGCTGGGGCTCTTAGTTCGTGCGGAGATTGGTAAAAGTGCGGGAGTACGTTAAACTCTGAAAAGCGAAATACCCTCGGCGCTATGGTGCAACGGTTAGCACGCGGCCCTTTCAAGGCTGAAATACGGGTTCGATTCCCGTTAGCGCTACCAAAGTTTGCTGTTTCCTTTTTTATTCCCGGGAACTGAAACCGCAAAAATCGTCGGATCGAACGCGCTGCTCCGGTATGAGTGCGTAAAGAAGCGCGAAGAAATTCTTCAAAACGCATTGCCAGTGGACAGGGTTACTAGGAACGAACTAGTTAAATCGCAAGGCGCGCTACGCGAATGCCGTGTTGTGCCTGCCATAAGAATCAATCGCGATGCCCCGGTCGCAGATCATGCGATGAGACGTTCGTCGCGCATCAAAGAGAACTACTTCCAAGCGTTGCGTTCGCGCAGCGCGGTGATGTGTGCGACGTGATGTTTCCCGTGCCAAGCGTAGAGGGCCAGCGAGTCGTCAATGGACATGGGCTTTTCCCAATCCGGATGGCGGAACTTTCGCGAGAACTCAGCGGGTGTGAGCGACTTCAGCATGAGGACCCAGCGTTTGTGCAAGTTTTCCAGGATGGCCAGGGACGGCTCGATGGGCGAGGTTTTGCCGTCTGGCAGCTCGGCCCAACGGGCTTCGTCGTACGGTTTGATCTGGGGCTCGTCTTCGGTGAGCGCGAGTTTCATGCGCACGTAGGCGTTCATGTGGCTGTCAGGAACATGATGCGCGACTTGGCGAACGGTCCATCCACCCGGACGATAGGGTGTATCGAGCTGCTCGGGCTTGAGATTTCCTAGGGCGGCGGCCAGGCGCGCGGGAGCTTGTTCGATCTCAGCGATGAATTCGCGGCGCTGGTCGGCGGTCAATGCCGCTCCAGGGCGTTGAAATTTTCCCAGCGGGTAACGCAGGTCGGCTTCCATTCGAGTTCCTTTCTCTATCCAATTTGAATTCTTGCCACGTTTTTCCACCACTTTATGGCTATCGGATGATGGCTGAGAAAACAAGATTCGACAAAATTGAAATAATTCAGAGAGTACGCGCGAGCGGGCCGGGCTTGCGGTTATGACTGGTGGTCCTGGAATTCCTCATGCCAGGCCATTTGGATGGCTTCGAGCCTGCCCTCGTTCGAGAGCTTGGGATCGCCGGAAAAACCAGGGAGCTCAATTACCCATTTATGCAGGTCGGTAAAGCGCACCGTGAGAGGATCGACGCCGGGGTGTTTTTCGACGAGCTGGATGCCGATTTCTTCCGGGTTGTCCCAATCGAATGTTTGCGGCACGGTCTCTCCTGAAAACTAGAACGCCGATTTTGTGCTAGCACCACAAAGATACTGCGCCGACCTAAAGGCCGCCGCTACAAAAGCGAAGGTTCTAGTGCTCGGCTTCTTTCGCGTAATTTTTATTCCACTCGGGGATTTCGACCACAATGTCTTTGGTGCCGTCGGGGACACACTGGCAACCAAGGCGCGATTTCGGCGTTACGCCCGGGGCTTCGTCGAGTTGATCGAGCTCGGCGTCGCTAGCTTCGTTGCAGGTGTCCAGACCTTCGTGAACGATCACGTGGCAGGTGGAGCAGGCGCAGACGCCGCCGCAGGCGTGGTCCAGGCCCTTGTGATAGCCCTGAGAAATATCGAGAATGCTACCCGGTAGACCGTCGTGCCCATAAGGAATTTTGTCGGGATCGACTTCGATCGGTTGGCCGTCCTTGACGAAGGTGATTTTATATTTCTTCGTCGCGGGCGTGAATTTTGTTTCTTCGATGTAGGGATTCTTGCCGCCCATTCTTAAACACTCCTTGCGCTGCCAACAGCAATTGGCTTCCGGGGCTGAAGCCCCTTTAAAACCGATACCGGTACAGCGGGGTTCGAACCCCGCCCTTCCAAAAACCAAAAGCATATCCCCCACAACAGGATGAGAAATCCTCGAGACGCAGCAACGTTAAACATCTTCCAGGCGCTTGCCTTCCAGCGCAGTTTGCAGCGCGCCATTCATCAGAATTTCGGCCAAGTGCATCGTGGCTTGATTCAAAGCATCGATACGTTCGCGCATCAGTTTGTAGTCCGAGCCGGTCATTGCAGCGCGCAGTTGTGCCGCGGAATCGTCGATGGCGAGACGCTCTTCGGCCGCAAGCTCGTTCGCGTGGGGATTGGCCAAAGTCTTTTCCGTGGCTGCCAGGATGGTTTCGGCTTCGGTGCGCGCTTCGATTACCTGACGTTGGGAGAAATCCTGTTCGGCAAACTCGATGGATTCTTCGAGCATGCGTTCGACTTCCTCATCCGACAAGCCGTAGCTGGGCTGAACTTCAATGGTGTGCTCGGCGTTCGTGCGTAAATCGCGGGCGGAGACCTGGAGAATGCCGTTGGCGTCGATCAGAAATTTCACTTCGATGCGAGCCAGACCAGCGGGACCCGGCGGAACTCTAAGCTGAAACTTCGCCAGCGAGCGGCCATCTTTGGCGAGTTCGCGTTCGCCTTGCAGGACATGCACGTCAATGCCGGTTTGATTTTCCACCCCGGTAGTGAACAGTTCCTGAGCGCTCGCGGGAACCGTGGAGTTGCGAGGAATAATTTTCGCGACTACGCCGCCCATGGTTTCAATGCCGAGCGACAGCGGCGTCACGTCGAGAAGCAGCATGGTTTTCACGCCGGACTCCAGGATGTCGGCTTGCACGGCAGCGCCCAGCGCGACAACTTCGTCAGGATTGAGCTCGCAATGCGGGGCGCGGCCGAAATAATCCCCGACCGTCTGGCGCACGAGCGGAATACGTGTAGAGCCGCCAACCAAAACAACTTCTTCGATCTGGTCGGGCGTTAGCTTTGCATCGGCCAGAGCCATTTTCACCGGAGTCATGGTTCGGGCCACGATGGGCTCGATCCATTTCTCGAATTCGGTGCGGGTGAGAAGCTCTTCGAACATTTCACCGCCGGAAACATTGAAACGGAGCATCACGCTGTCTTCCGACGAGAGAGCGTGTTTTGCCGCGATCAGAATCTGGCGCAGTTCCTGGATATCTTCTTGGCGATTCGCGAGGTCCGCTTGAAATAACTGGAGAATTTTTTCGCGCGTACGGCGCTGCATTTCGTTGTCGATGTCGTCGCCGCCGAGGTGCGTGTCGCCGTTCGTGGAAAGAACCTGGTAGATGTCGCCTTCGGTGGTGGAGACGAGCTTGAGTATTGAGATGTCGAATGTGCCGCCGCCAAAATCGTACACGGCGACGTAGCCGCGTTTCTGTTTGTGCAAGCCATAAGCGAGCGCTGCCGCGGTGGGCTCGTTTACAAGACGCAAAACTTCGAGGCCTGCGATGCGGCCGGCGTCCTTAGTGGCCTGGCGCTGCGCGTCGTTGAAATAAGCGGGGACGGTGATGACCGCGCGATCAATGGGTTCCTTGAAATAATTTTCGGCCCAGGATTTTAGTTCGCGCAGGATGAACGCGGAAATTTCCGGAGGCGTGAACCATTTATCGCCCAGGCTGACACGGATTACGCTGCGTCCGGAGGGATCGATGCGAAACGGAAAGATTTTCAGCTCTTCTTGAACGTCAGCGACGCCGCGACCCATCAAGCGCTTGACCGAATAAATTGTGCGTTCGGGTTTGGTGAGAAGGAGCGCGCGGCCGGGCTCGCCAACGATTATTTTGCCGTCTGTATCGACACTAACGACCGATGGGCAGAGCGTGGAACCGTAGGGGCCCGGGATACACTTGGGCGCCCCTGTTTGCGGATCGAGGTATGCGATCAGACTGAATGTTGTACCGAGATCAATGCCGACTACGCGTCCCATTGGTCCTCGAAGTAAAACTCTTGTGCCGACCTCTTCATGGTTGCCCGTTGCCGCCAAGAGCAGATCAACTTAAAAGCGTCTAGGCTTCGGCTAGTTCTTTTTGCACGCCGGCTACCAGGTTGCGAATGTAGCTGCGGCGGTTTAGCGCCACGTTCATGCGAGACAATAAGGCTTGCTGCTTGGCTTCATCTGCACTTGAGCCGAGACCGGCATCCCACTCGCGCCCGATTTGCGCGAGCTCTGCGTCCACTTCTTCCAGCTTTTCCTGGAAGCTTTTCTGCGCAGCGTCGAGCGGAGCGCGCAATGCGGCTAAATCGGCGCCTTCGGCGCGCGCTTCGCGCAACTCATCGAGCTGTTCGTTCAGTTCAAAGACTTCTTCGAGCAGTTCCGGCGGTGCCTGCTGCTTGGTTGTCCCTTCTTTTCTGAGGCCGCGGCGCAACAGCAAATATTCCACCCGCGAAATTGGCTCGCGCAAGGTGCGATAGGCATCATTCAATTCCGAGGAACGATCGAGAGAAAGATCGCGTTCGAATTCAGTGGCACGAACGAAATTATCCGGATGGAGCTTCCAGCTGAGCTTGTGAAACTCGGATTCGAGTTGCCTAGCATCGAGCGACAACTTTTCCGGCAAACCGAAAAAGGCAAAATAATCGGTGCCGGCCGGGAGCGGCTGAATCTTTCCGCACGCGGTGCAAAAGTGCGCGCCGGCGACGGCGGCCTGGCAATTCCAGCACTTCGCGCTGGGAGCGTGGTCAGTTTCGTCGCGTTGTGTTTGCGTGACACTCATATGGCAGTCAGATGATGGACACAGCTGGGCCCCAAGGCGCTGCGGACAATAGGGCTGAGCGGATACGACCCATCAGAATCTCAAGCGGTGAACGAGCTCCCGCAACCACAACTACGCGTGGCCTGCGGATTCTGAAATACGAAGCCCTGCTTCATCAGGTCCTCGAGATAATCGAGCGTGGTGTTGTGAAGGTAGAGATAGCTTTTCGGGTCCACAAAAATACGAGCGCCATTTTCTTCGAAGACCTTGTCGCGGTTACGCGATTCAGTATCGAGGCGCATCGCATAAGTCAATCCGGAGCAGCCCCCTCCCTGCACACCGACACGCAACCCACCGGACTCGGTAGGTACGCCTTCTTTTGTTAACAATTCGCGGATTTTCGCCGCTGCCTTTTCGCTTACGTGAATCATAGGGAGATCCGTTTCAACCTTAGGTCGCGGAGACGGCGGTGATGTCGCCGCTCAAAAATTCACGCGACCGGAACGGAGCGCGAGCCCATGGCCTGCGCTCCAAGAAAACTTAGTGACTTGCTGCAGCCGCGGGTTCGACCGGCTTTGCTTCGGCGTCACCCTGCTTCTTCTTCCAATCGGAGAGAGCGGCCTTGATGGCATCCTCGGCAAGAACCGAGCAGTGGATTTTCACCGGAGGAAGCGACAATTCGCGCACGATGTCAGTGTTTTTAATCGCCAGGGCTTCTTCCACCGTCTTGCCCTTTACCCATTCGGTGGCGAGCGAGGAGCTGGCGATTGCGGAGCCGCAACCGAAGGTCTTGAACTTGGCCTCTTCGATGATGCGGGTATCCGGATTGACTTTCATTTGCAGCTTCATGACGTCGCCGCATTCCGGAGCGCCCACCATGCCTGTGCCGACGTTGGGATCTTTCTTGTCGAGCGAGCCAACGTTGCGCGGATTGTTGTAATGCTCGATTACCTTATCGCTATAAGCCATTAGTTGATTCTCCTATTCAAAGTAATAGTGCTGTCTAAGCCTTCATCAAATATCACTTCGTCGGAAAGAACGATATTTTCAATGGACGCCGAACGCCCCTTACGAACTTCGTCGAGTGTTCGCGCAACGACTTCATGCTTCACTTCCAGAGATTCCAGGAACTCACCCAACTCTTGCAGCTCGCGAAATCGCCGCGAGTTGCACTCGCTTTTGTTCATGTTCGGCGCAAAGAACACGTCAAAGACCGGCGTGTCTTCGCTCACCGTGGCATGAACTCCGATGGTTCCTTGATATTTCATTTTAGTGTTCCGCGCTAACCTGCCAGGTCATTTTGCTGACGTCCACGCCTTCTTTCGCCATTTCATACAGAGGAGAAAGTTCGCGCAAGCGTTGCACGGTTTCGACCACGCGATCGGCGACATAGTCCACTTCTTCAGCGGTGTTGAATCGACCGATACCGAAGCGGATGGAGGTGTGCGCCAAATCCTCACCGACGCCGAGAGCCTTCAGCACGTAACTTGGTTCGAGCGTGGCTGAGGTGCAAGCCGAGCCGCTGGAAACCGCGATGTCGTTGATGCCCATCAGAAGCGACTCACCTTCCACGAAAGCGAAACTGATGTTGATGTTATGGGGCAAGCGATGCTCCATCGAGCCGTTGATGAATGTTTCATCGAGGCGCGACATGATGTTTTCGGTGAGACGCTCGCGGAGCTTGCGCAGCTTTTCGCCCTCAGCGGCCATCTCGTTCTGACAAATTTCGCAGGCCTTGCCGAGCCCGACGATGCCGGTAACGTTGAGCGTGCCAGAGCGCATGCCGCGTTCGTGGCCGCCACCATCGATTTGGGCGGCCAGCTGCACGCGGGGATTCTTTCTGCGCACGTAGAGCGCGCCAATACCCTTCGGCCCGTAGATCTTGTGTCCGGAGATGGACATCAGGTCGATGCCGTCTTTTTGGACGTCCACGGGAATCTTGCCGACGGCTTGCACGCCGTCCACGTGGAAGAAGATCCCCTTTTCTTTTGCGATCTTGCCAATTTCGGCGATGGGCTGCAGGACGCCAATTTCGTTGTTGGCATACATGATCGAGATCAAGATGGTCTTGGGCGTGATGGCCTTGCGCAATTCGTCGAGATTGACGCGGCCATCTTTCTGCACCGGCAGATAGGTGACTTCGTAGCCGTACTTTTCAAGGCGCTTGCAGGTGTCGAGCGTAGCCTTGTGCTCGGTGACCTGCGTAATAATATGATTGCCCTTTTCGCGGTACATCTCTGCAGCGCCTTTGATTGCCAGGTTCGTGGATTCCGTGGCGCCGCTGGTGAAAATGATTTCCTTGGGCGTGGCGTTAATGAGCTTGGCGATTTGGCCGCGCGCGTTTTCAACGGCTTCTTCCGCTACCCAGCCAAATTCATGGTTGCGGCTGGCGGCGTTGCCGAATTTCTCTGTGAAATAGGGCTGCATTGCGTCGACAACGCGCGGGTCCACCGGGGTGGTCGCGTGATTGTCCATATAAATCGGAAGCTTAATTGCCATTCTATTCTCCTAGATTCTCAACTCGACGACCTCCGACATGGGAGCTTCGTCGGTCATCTGTGAAATTGTTACCTTCCCAAGAACTTCGAGAATACTGTCGTTCACCCGCCGCAGCGGCTCGCGAACCGAACAGGTAGTGGTGACGCCGCACGCCCCGCGCGATGTGATGCAGGAGGTGATGAACAAAGGACCGTCAATCGCGCGAATTACATCGAGCGCGGAAATCATCGAAGCGTCACGCGCTAGGGTGTAACCCCCGCTCGAGCCATGCCGTGCTGCAACCAGTCCAGCCTTGGCCAACTTCTGGAGCACTTTGGCCATGAGCGGCGTGGACATTTTATAGACCTCGGCGATATCGGAGGCGCTGCACGACCCGTGGCCGTAGTGAATCGCCAAATGCTTCAGCGCGATTAGACCGTAATCCGCCTTTTTTGAGAGCTTCATCATCTAGAGTCAAATACGACTGATTAAGTCGCACTTGAATTGTACGGCGACTGCCTCGTGTTGTCAAGTTCCGATGCACCCGCAAGCCTTGACGGCACAATAGGTTAATACACGACCATTCTAGTCGCTTTAGTCAAACTCCGCGCAGCTAATGGCTGGAAAACACGGCTGAATGGCAAGATCACCAGCTGAACGGTACGGCGTAGACGCAAGGCTTGCAGTCAAGATCTGGCATTAGATTCGCTGGCGCTTCCATCGGCCAAGTTTGAACAGGAGCACGCTGGCCGCGGCGATTGCGGCTTCGGCGATCACGATTGAGTAATACACGCCGCTTGAACGCATGCCCACGCGGATCGCCAGCCAGTATGCCAGGGGAATTTCCAGCAACCAAAAGCCGAAGAAATTCACGATGGTGGGTGTTACGGTGTCTCCGGCACCGTTGAACGCTTGCAGCATGACCATCCCATAGGCGTAACCGATATTGCCGTAGCTGATGATGCGGAGGCAGGAGGCAGCCAACGGAACGACGGCCGGATCCTGAGTGAAAAGACGCACAACCTGTTCGGCGAACACGATGAAAATGACTCCGACCGAACCGAGGAAAATCATGTTGTAGAACGCTGTTCGCCATACGGATGTTGCGGCGCGTTCGGGCTGTTTCGCTCCGAGGTTCTGGCCCACCAGTGTTGCGGCGGCATTGCTCAGTCCCCAGGATGGGAGAATAGCAAATATGACCACGCGGATCGCAATCGTGTAGCCGGCCAGAGCCGCCGCGCCGAAAAAGCTCACGATGCGCACGAGCCCGATCCAGCTTGTGTGGGCGATAGCGAATTGCAAAATGCCGGTTAACGAGACGCGGAGAAGACGCACAAAAACGCTCAGGTTCAAACGAATTTGCCGGCGCAGGATACGGATGCGCTCGGTACCGCGCAAGAGCCGATAGAATTGATAGGACACTCCGATGCTGCGACCGGTAAAGGTGGCGACCGCGGCACCGGTGACGCCCATGCGCGGAAACGGTCCCCAGCCAAAGATTAAGCACGGGTCCAAGACGAGGTTGATGATGTTGGAGACCCATAGCAGTCGCATGGCGATGGCGGCGTCACCTGCGCCCCGGAAGATCGCGTTGTTCAGAAAAAGCAGCAGCACAACTCCGCTGCCGCCCAGAGCAATCCTGGTATAGCCGCTGCCCAAGGACACGATATCTGGTGAAGCGCCCATCCAGTGGAGCAAGTCTGGCGCGAAAAAGAAACACGGCACGCCCAGCAGGATTGAAACCGCAACTCCTATGGCGATGGCCTGTACACCGGCAACCGCGGCTCCCTCCGGGTCTTTCTCACCGACACGCCTGGCCACCATCGCGGTGGTGGACAAGCTCAAGCCCATAGCCACCGCGAACACCAGGCTGAGCATCGATTCGGTCAAACCGACGGTAGCGACGGCGTTGGCACCGATGCGGCCCACCCAAAAGACGTCCACTACGGCGAACAGAGACTCCAGCACCATTTCCAGGACCATGGGGATAGCCAGGAGCAGAATGGCGCGGTTCAGACTGCCGGTGGTGAAATCCTGGTGCGAGCCGAGAATAGCTTCTCGGATCGAGGACCAAAGAGAGGGCGCCTCTGTAGCTGCTTGCGAAGCCTGCATAACAAGTGCGACTTTCTGCTCCATCGCGCTAAACAAACCAAAGCCGGGATAAGGCCGTTAGCATTACGTGAAGTGGAGGAATTTTTATCAGCGGATAGGGATCGGCGAATGGGGCTTACCGGCGCTGAAACATCGTCCGATTCCTTGAGACCATTGCGAGATCACGGCGCGCCCGAACGGGAACCAGCGCGCGCAATCAGCCAGAGGCGAATTGTATCTCGTCTGCGAAAAGATGGTAAACCTGTTTTTAGAAAATAAGTTAGAATGTCGCCTAAATGACCTCTGCAGGCAACCAGCCGGTGATTGCGATCTATCCGGGCTCGTTCGATCCGGTGACGAATGGCCACCTGGACCTGATTGGGCGCGGGGCGATGATATTCGACAAGCTCATCGTTGCGGTGGCGCACAATTCGGAAAAAGATCCGCTGTTTGCAGTGAGAGAACGCGTTGAACTGCTGGAAGCGACCACCTTCGACTGGAAAAATGTTGAGGTGGACGTGTTCGACGGCTTGCTGATGGACTATGCGCGCTCGAAGAATGCGCGCGTGGTGGTGCGCGGCATCCGCGCTGTTTCCGATTACGAATACGAATTGCAAATGGCGATGATGAATCGGCATATCGAGCCGCTGGTTGAGACTGTGTTTATGTTGCCGGCGCAGCAGTACAGCTATCTGAGCTCGCGTTTGGTGAAGGAACTGGCGCGGCTAGGCGGGGCGATTAAAGATTTGGTGCCGCCGATTGTGGAAGAGCGGTTGCGCGCGAAAGTAAGTTAAAGGACAGAAAATGGAACTTGCGACAGGGAGAAAAATGGAAGAGGCCTTCCGACTGGCAGACCGCGTGAATCGCATCAGCGTTTCGCAGACGATGGTGGTGCTGCAGGAAGCGGAGAAGCTGAAGACGCAAGGCGTTGACGTGGCCGATTTCGGTCCTGGAGAGCCGGATTTCCCGACTCCCGACCATATCAAGCGGGCGGCGATCAAGGCACTGGAAGAAAACCGTACGAAATATACTCCGGTGGCGGGCATTGCGCCGTTACGGCAAGCGATTTGCGACTGGCATGGCACGCAATTGGGTTCGTCCTATCAGCCCGCGGAGTGCGTGGTGAATTCCGGCGGCAAGCACGCGATTTTCAATGCAGTGTGTTCGCTGATTAATTCGGGCGATGAAGTCATCATCGGCGCGCCTTACTGGGTCAGCTATCCGGACATCATTAAGTATGCGGGCGGGAAACCAGTGGTGGTCCCGACGCGGGCCGAAGAAGAATTTGTTTTGCGCGCTGCCCAGGTGGAAAAGGCGATCACGGCGCGAACGCGCATGGTGATCGTGAATTCGCCGAGCAATCCCTCAGGCGCGGTGATTCCGCCTGATGAATTCGCGAAGATTCTGGATGTATGCAAGCGGAAGCATGTTTGGCTGCTTTCCGATGAGTGCTATTCGCATTTCACTTACGGCCAAGCGAAGCCGTTTTCAATAGCGAGCGTGGGTGGCGCCAAGGAACACGCGATTATTGCGGGATCGTTCTCGAAAACCTTTGCCATGACCGGCTGGCGGATGGGGTATGTGCTGGCGCCGAAACCGCTAGTGGATGCGATAGCAAAACTGCAGAGCCAGTCCACTTCGAATCCAAATTCCATCGCGCAATATGCCGCGCTGGAAGCGATGCGCGGAAGCATGGAAACGGTGGTGACGATGCTGGCGGAATATGCTCGGCGTCGCGAAAGTATTTTGGCGGGGTTGCGCGCGATATCGGGAATTACTTGCGCTACGCCGTACGGAGCGTTTTACGCCTTCCCGGACGTAAGCGCGCACTTCCATAAGCAAATGCCGGACGACCTCGCTGTCGCCAAACAGCTTCTGGAACGGGAGCATGTTGCCGTTGTTCCAGGCGAACCCTTTGGGGCGCCGGGACACATTCGCATTTCGTATGCGACGTCAATGGAGCGAATCCAGGAAGGCCTGAGACGGCTCGGGCGCTTCTTCGGCCGTGCGGCGTGAAACTTTGTCCGGCGCGACTGGGTCCGGTATTCAGCCCACGTCCCTGGGGCGCGAGGTCTCTGGCGCCGTTGTTCCCTGAAAAATCTAATTTGGCGGAGCCACTTGGCGAGGCTTGGCTGACTGGCAACGATTGTATTTTCGCGACCGGACCTTTCGCGGGCAAAACACTTGCGAACGCGTGGCGAGAAATGCCGGAGGAATGGACCGGGACTTCGACTGGACGCGGTGCTGGGTTTCCCCTTCTCGTGAAATTCCTGTTCGTGGAAGACAAGCTTTCGGTCCAAGTGCATCCGGATGATGATTATGCTGCGCAGCATGAACCAGCGGCGGGGGGCCGTGGCAAAACGGAAATGTGGTATGCGATGCGGGCGCGCGAAGGCTCGGAAGTGATGGTCGGGCTGAAGGCGGGCGTGGATCGTGAGAAATTCCGCCGCGCCATTGCCGATGGAAGTGCGGAAGAGTGTCTTCGTCACATCACACTTCGCGCTGGAGAAGCGATTTTTGTTCCGGCGGGCACAGCCCATACGATTGGAGCAGGATTTGTGCTTTGCGAGATTCAGGAGCACTCCGACGTCACCTATCGCGTGTATGACTACAACCGGCGCGATGCAAAAGGCCAGGCACGCGCATTGCACATTGAAAAAGCGTTGGAGGCGATTCGGTTTGGCGATCAAACTGGCGGAAAGATCGAGCCCATTCGCGTAGAGCGCGATCCGTTAGCCACGATTTATTTGGCTGCCTGCCGATATTTCGTTACCGAGAAATGGGAATTTGATCGGAGCGTTGGTCGCGATGTGTTGCCCGCGCGGTTCGAGCTACTGATTTTTCTAGAAGGGAGCGGCGAGATTCGTTGGGATGGCGAGGAGGTCAGGTATGGACCGGCGCAGGTTTGGTTGATTCCTGCAGCGCTGGGAAAATACGAATTGAGGGCGGACTCTCGTTCGGAGGTATTGCGCACCTACGTGCCCGCGGACCTCGGCGAATTCGGGCGGCAGATGACCGATCAAGGAATCAGCAAGACGGACTGGTCACGGCTGGTGCATGGGTGAGTGCCACCGGAAAACATTGGGCCAAGAAAGACATGCTCCCGGCGTGCGCGGTGCTGCTTGCGGGCGGCCGCGGCACGCGTTTCTGGCCACGCAGCCGCCTGCACACACCGAAGCAGCTCCTGAACATCGCTGGGAACCAGACGATGTTGCGCGAAACGGCGGAGCGGCTTCAACCCATCGTTCCGTTGAAGAATCTTTGGGCCGTTACGAACGCGGAACAGTCGGCCGGAGTGCGGCACGAGCTTCGCGGCGTTCCAGCCAGCCAAATTTTGGCTGAACCTGTTGGACGCAACACGGCCGCGGCGATTGGTCTGGCCGCGATTCATCTGGCGCGAAAATATGGCGATGCGCTGATGGCTGTCCTTCCCGCCGACGGCTATGTCGCCGACACCGCGCGATATCGCGGTCTGCTGCGGGCCGCGCTTGATCTAGCGGGAACTCCTGGGAATATGGTGGTGCTTGGCGTGCCACCGACCCGTCCTGAGACGGGGTACGGATACATCGAACGAAGTGGCATTTTTGCGCGACCTCGAGGAGTAACGGCGTACGAAGTCCGGCGATTCGCCGAAAAGCCATCGCTGGCTGTTGCGCGCAAGTATGTGGCGTCCGGAAGGCATCTTTGGAATGCGGGAATGTTTTTCTGGCGGGCGTCAACCTTCCTGGAGAACTTACGGCAGTTTCTTCCGGCGACACACGCGGCGCTGACTGAACTGGCAAAGACCATCGATACGCGCCGATACGCTGGCGAACTTCGCAGAATTTATTCGCGTCTTGAAAATATTTCCGTGGATTATGCGGTGATGGAGCCGGCGACACGGATGCGTTTCGGCGCGGGCCGTAAGCGAAAGGACCGAACCAGCCCCTCTTGTCAAGTATCCGTAATCCCTGCCAAGGTTGGATGGAGCGATATAGGGTCGTGGGCGGCGGTGTATGAACTGGTGCGTGCGAAATCTGCAGCCAACGTTTCGGCTGGCCGGATGTTCGCGGCGGATGCTAGCGGAAATTACTTTTGGAGCCCGAAAAAATTCGTGGCTGCAATCGGCGTGCACAATTTGGTGCTGGTCGAAACCGATGATGCGATTCTTCTCTGCCCGCGCGATCGATCGCAGGACGTTGGGAAAATTGTGAAATGGCTTGATGAGCACAAACTAAGACGCTTGCTGTAGAGCCGGCGGCGAATAGGTCCTCCCATTTTGGCTGGTAATTTCTCGCGTATCTCAACAACGCTTCCTTTCCCGAGGAAAATGCATCGCTTATACTCTGAGCCGTGACGCAGATTAAGTTCGGCACCGATGGCTGGCGGGGCGTTATCGCCGACGACTTCACCTACGAGAATGTCCGGACGGCGACGCTTGCTATCGCCCGCTATGTCGTTCGCGCGGAAAAGCCGGGAGCGGAAGTATTGGTGGGATTTGATACGCGCTTCGGGTCCGAGAAATTCGCGCGAGTGGCAGCCGAAGCTCTATCGGCTGCGGGGATTTCCGCATCGCTTGCGACCGAAGCATGTCCTACGCCGGCCCTTTCGCTCCTGGTGCGGCTGCGCGGGGCAGCCGGGGGAATCCAAATCACGGCGAGCCACAATCCATTCCGCTGGAATGGCGTGAAATTCAAGGCGAGTTACGGTAGTTCGGCTTCTCCTGCGATTGTTGCTCAAATTGAAGCGGAGCTTGCCAAAGTCCTGCACGATCGTGTTCCTGCACTTCCGGCACGGAAAGACTTGATTCGATCGCTCGATGTGCGTACGCCGTATCTGGAAGCGCTGGACGGACTGGTGGATTGGGACCGCTTGCGCGCGGCGAAGTTTCGGTTTCTCATCGATCCGATGCACGGTGCAGGGCGCGGGCTTTTGCGCGACCTCTTTCGCCGCAATGGAATGGAATGCGAGGAAATTCGCGGCACGCGCGACCCTCTTTTCGGCGGGGTGAATCCGGAACCCATCGAGCCGCATGTAGAAGCGTTACGCCACGCTTTGCGTAGCGGCAAGTACGATGCGGGATTCGCGTTCGACGGAGACGCCGATCGCATTGGCGCCATGGATAGCGACGGAACTTTCATCACACCGCATCAAATTTTTTCTATTTTGCTGTGGCATCTGGCCGGTACGCGCAAGGTGAGCGGGGATGTGGCGAAAACGTTTTCCACCACAAAAATGATCGACAAGATTGCGGAGCGGTTTGGGCGCAAAGTTTGGGAAACACCGATTGGGTTCAAGTACATTTGCGACCGTATGCTCGAAAGCGACATTCTCTTGGGAGGCGAGGAGAGCGGCGGGATTGGCACGAAGTTGCATCTCCCGGAGCGCGATGCCACGGTGAACGCACTGTTACTCGCCGAGGTGATGGCGTGGCACGGCAAACGTCTGGGAGAGCTAGTGGCAATGCTACATCGCGAGTTCGGCGAATTTCATTACGGGCGCGTGGATCTTGAAGTTACCGATGGACAGAAGAAGAAAGCGATGGGTTATTTCGCGGACCCGAGATTGACCAAGGTGCTCGATTGGCCAGTTGTGAAGCGTGAGGATCTCGATGGGTTGAAGATTTATCTCGGCGATATCGGCTGGGTAATGCTGCGAGCGTCTGGCACCGAAAACATGCTGCGGATTTATTCGGAAACGACGCGGCCGGAAACGACCCGACGGATCCTGGAGCGCGTCACGGAACTGACCAGGCACCCTAACGGAA
>Ga0307477_10000261_pt1 | contig 68006 bp, 58 predicted proteins | sample atmos_gasesECM2C_FD_203316 | JGI IMG/M metagenome (GOLD analysis project Ga0307477, IMG submission 203316) | Hardwood forest soil microbial communities from Morgan-Monroe State Forest, Indiana, United States - atmos_gasesECM2C_515 | ecosystem: Environmental > Terrestrial > Soil > Temperate...
GTCGTCGGCGAGACCCTGCAGCGGGTGCGGCTGGCGAGCCCGTTCCTGCTGCGCTCGGTCGAGCCGCCCCTGGCCGCCGCCGCCGGCCGGCGTGTCGACGCGGTGCGCCGCCTGGGCAAGCGCGTCGTGCTGGCGCTCGAGGGCGATCTCTTCCTGGTGCTGCACCTGATGGTGGCCGGCCGCCTGCGCTGGCGGCCGGCGGGCGCGGCGATCCCGGGGCGCCACGGCCTCGCCGCCTTCGATTTCGCCGGCGGCACGCTGCTGCTCACCGAGGCCAGCAGCAAGAAGCGGGCGTCGCTGCAGCTCGTCCAGGGCGAGGCTGCGCTCGCCGCCCTCGATCCCGGCGGCCTCGAGGTGCTGGCTGCCGACCTGCCGAGCTTCCGCGCCGCCCTCGCCCGCGAGAGCCACACCCTCAAGCGGACGCTCACCGACCCGGCGATCTTCTCCGGCATCGGCAACGCCTACTCCGACGAGATCCTGCACCGCGCCCGCCTGTCGCCGTTCAAGCGCTCGACCGACCTCGACGACGAGGAGACCGAGCGCCTCTTCGCCGCCACCCGCGACACGCTCGTCGAATGGCTGCAGCGCCTGCGCCGCGACACCCCGGCGTTCCCCGAGAAGGTGACCGCCTTCCGCCCCGAAATGGCGGTCCACGGCCGCTTCGGCCTTTCTTGCCCGCGCTGCGGCGCCCCGGTGCAGCGCATCGTCTACGCGGAGAACGAGGCCAACTACTGCGCCGCCTGCCAGACCGGCGGTCGCCTGCTCGCCGACCGCGCCCTCTCGCGCCTCCTCAAGGCCGACTGGCCGCGCACCCTCGTCCAGCTCGAGGAGCGCCAGCGCGACCAGCGTGACCAGCGCCGGGCCGCCGGTGCCGCCGCCGCCGGTGTCGTCGCCGCCGGTGCCGCCGCTGGTGCCGCCGCCGCCGCGGCCGCCGCCGGCTCCACCGCCACCGCCGCCGCCGCCGCGGCCAGCCCCGACGACCCGCCCCCGCCCGCCGCCCGCTCTATTCCAGCCGGTGCAGCGCCGTCCGCGGCTCCACCCGCGCGGCGCGGTCGGCGGGCAGGTAGCTCGCGACCAAGGTCACGGTGACCAGCAGCAGCGGCGCGATCGCGAAAGCGACCGGGTCGAGCGGGCTCACCTCGAAGAGCAGGCTGACCGTCCAGCCGGCCAGCGCCGCCGCGGCCGCCAGGCCGACGGCCAGCCCCGCGGCGGCGGTCGCCAGCGCCTCCCGCACCACCAACCACCGGATGCCGCGCTCGGTGGCGCCGAGCGCCATGCGGATGCCGATCTCGGCGCTGCGCTGCCCCACCAGGTAGGAGACGAAGCCGTACAGTCCGACCGCACCCAGCACCACCGCGATCGCCGTCGCCAGGAGCACCATGAACGCCGAGAACTCGTAGCGCGAACGCCCCCGGGACACGACCTCTTCGAGGGTCCGCACGTTGGCCACCGGCAGGTCGGCGGACATCCGCGCCAGCTCGCGGCGGATGGCGGGGGCCAGCGCTTCCGGCGCCGTCTGCCGGGAGGCGGCGCGCACCACGACCGTCATCTGGCGCGCCACCCAGTCGCCGCGCGCCTTGCCGAGCAGCGGGTAATAGACGATCTCGGGCACCTTCTCGACCACACCCCCCTGGTGCACGTCCCCGGCCACGCCGACGATGGTGTACCAGGGATCGCGGAGGAGGCTGCGCTTGCTGTCCTGGTCGGGGCGCAGCCGCCTTCCCAGGGCGGCGCCGCCCTGCGACTGCGGCCAGAAGTGCCGCGCCAGGGTGGCGCTCACCACCACCGCGCCGTCGCGCCGCTCGGCGTCCCCCGGCTCGAGGCCGCGCCCCGCCACCACCGGGATGCCCATGCTGCGGAAGTAGCCTGGGGTGACGTACTGGAACTGGAAGACCGGCGGCGGCGCGTTCTCCGGCCGCGGGAAGTCCGCGAGCTGATGGCCGTTGGCCTGGGCGCCCTGCAGCGGCAGCGTCGTCGTGGCTCCCGCCGCGGCCACCCCCGGCAGCGCCGCGATCCGCGCCAGCGCCTGGTCGAAGAAGTGCGCCACCGCGACGTCGTCGGGATACGCCGCCGACGGCAGCGCCAGGTCCAGGGTCAGCGCCGCCGCCGGGTCGAAGCCCGGATCGACCGCCGTCAGGCGGCGGAAGCTCCGCAGCATCAGGCCGGAGCCGGTGAGCAGCACCAGCGCCATCGCCAGCTGCAGCGCCACCAGCACCTGCCGCACGCGCTGGCGCCCCCGCCCCGCGGTCATCGCGCGGCCCTCGCCCTTGAGCGCCGCGGCCAGTCCCTCGCTGCGGCTCGCGCGCCAGGCCGGCAGCAGGCCGAAGAGCACGCTGGTCAGCAGCGCCAACGCCACGGCGAAGCCCATCGCCCGCGGATCGATCGCCGGCGCCGGCAGGAGCGCCAGCGCTGCGGGCCGCAAGGCCGCGAGCAGCCGCAGCCCTCCCCAGGCGAGGAGCATGCCCGCGACGCCGGCGCCGCAGCCGATCAGCAGGCTCTCCGCCAGCACGCCGCCGATCAGCCGGCCGCGCGGCGCGCCCAGGGCGGTGTAGATCGCCATCTCCTTCCGGCGCCCGTCGCCGCGCACGATCAGCAGGTTGGCGACGTTGGCGCAGGCGATGACCAGGATGCAGCCCACCGCCCCGAGCAGCACCCACAGCGCCTTGCCGACCTCGCCCACGACGTCGTCGCGCAGCGGCCGCGCCAGCGCGGCGAAGCCGGACGCGACCATGATCTTCGAGTCCTCGCCGGGAAGCCAGCGGTCGAGCCGCCGCGCGAAGCCGTTCATCTCGGCCGTCGCCATCCGCGGCGTGGCGCCGGGCGCGAGCCGGCCGACGCCGTCGTAGCTCAGCGCCCCGGTGGAGAGGCTGGCCGGATCGATGATCAGCGGCAGCCAGAGCGCCGTATCGGGACGCGGGAACGCGAACCCGGCGGGCATCACGCCGATCACCTGCGTCGCCACGCCGTCGATGCGCACCGTCCGGCCGAGCACCCGCGGGTCGCCGCCGAGCTTGCCGCGCCACAGCGCGTCGCTCAGCACCGCCACCGGCGATCCACCCGGCCGCTCCTCCGCCGGCTCGAAAGCGCGCCCCAGGGCCGGCGCCACGCCCAGCACCGCGAACAGCGTGCCGGTCGTCCGGGCCGACGGCACCCGCTCCGGCACGTCGCCGCCGGTCAGGTTGACCAGTCCCCGCCGGTAGATCGCCATCTCCGCCAGCGCGCGCCGGTGGCCGCGGTAGAGCAGGTAGGTGGCGTCCGAGAGGCCCACCTGCTTGAGCCCGAGCCCCGGCAGCGTCTGCCACAGGCCGACCAGCCGCTCGGCGCGCGGGTACGGCAGCGGCCGCAGCAGCACGGCGTCGACGATGCTGAACACCGCGGTGTCGGCGCCGATCGCCACCGCCAGCGTCAGCACGCACAGGGCGGTGAACCCCGGCGCCCGCCGCAGCCCCTGCGCCGCCCGCCGGATCAACGCCGCCAAGCCGCCCTCCTCCCTCCGCGCGCCGCGGCCGCCGGCCGCGATGAGCCGCCTCCAGCCATGCGCCTACCTTACAACAGGGACCGCGCCGGCGACGCCGGCCGCGGGGAGATCCGTATACCTGCTACCCGGCTACGTCGCCTGGCTACGTCGCCCGGCTATGTCGCCCGGCTACGCTGCCCGGCTACGTTGCCTGCTACGTTGCCTGGCTACTCCGCGGTACAATCCACCCGGCCACCCCCCCGACGCGGACCGAGGCGGATCGAGGCGTACCCGGGGGGGACGGCCGGCGGGACTCCTCCCGGCGGCCGGCGAACGGAGATCTGAATGAAGCTGGAAGCACCCCCGGCTGTAGCCACCGCAGGCGCGGCGGTCATCGCCCCGCCGCTCGTGGTCAGCCCCTTCCTCCACTTCGGCCCCGACCGCGCCTACAACCCGCTCGCCGACCAGATGCTCGAGCTCGGCCAGCCCGCCTTCGAGGCGCTCTGCCGGGTCATGGCGGGCCTCGACGCGCCGCCGGAGCTGCTGCGCGAGCTGCGCGAGCGCAGCTGGGTCATCCCGGCGGGCGCCGATCTCTCGCAACGTTTCCTGCTCAAGTACGTCTCGCTCGAAGCGCACACCGTCTGCAACCAGTCGTGCTACTTCTGCCCGGTGTCGGTGGCGCCGCGCGAGGACTACTTCATGCCGACCGAGCTCTACGAGCGCATCGTCGGCGAGCTCGCGGCCTTCCGCGACACCATCGAAGCCGTGTTCATGATCAGCTACAACGAGCCGACCCTCGACACGCGCTTCGTCGAGCAGGTGCGCGCCATCCGCGCCGCCGGCCTGCCGCCCGCCGCCCTCACCAACGGCACCGGCCTCTCCCCCGGCCGCATCGACGCGCTGGTCGAGATGGGCGGCCTGCGCTTCCTATCGATCAATTTATCGACCCTCGACGCCGAGAAGTACCGCGAGGACCGCGGCGGCGACCACCTGCGGCTGGTGCTGAAGAACCTCGACTACGCCAAGGACAAGCCGGTCGCCGAGCAGATGGACATGGTGGTGCTGGGCACCGGCGACGAGCGCCATCGCTCCGACTTCGCCGAGATCGAGCAGCGCTTCGCCGGCAGCCGCTTCCACGTCAAGTATTTCGTCGTCAACGACCGCGCCGGCTACCTCGACATCGGCCTCGCCACCAAGCACCGCGACCGCAAGCTGCGCGGCTGCGATCACGTCGGCTCGCGGCCGCTGCAGCACCTGCACATCAACCCGCGCGGCCTGTGCATCCTCTGCTGCCAGGACTACAGCGAATCGGTGGTCGTCGGCGACCTCAACGCCAACAGCGTCCGCGAGGTGCTCACCGGGCCGGAGATGGCGCACCTGCGCCGCATGGTGTACGGTCTCGATCCGGCGCCCGACAACTTCATCTGTCACAACTGCAAGTTCGCGCTGACCGAGTAGCCCGCCCGGCCAGCATGCCCCCTCTCGAGCTCCGCCTCGACCCCGCCCGCTTCCTTGCCATGCGGCGTTGGTGATGCTTTTTTTCCCGGAGCCTTCCGTGCCCTGCGCCTGGCGTCGAGCCGAGACCCTCTGCCAGCCTGCCTGTGCCCGGACCTCGAGCTCTGCGCACGGCGGTGCGCGTTTCGGCTGAGCAACCTTTGATGTCCGCGCTGCGCATCACCTACGTCTTCGAGACGACCGCGCTGTTCGGCGGCAACAAGGTGCCGCTCCATCAGGCCAACCTGCTGGTCCGCCGCGGCCACGACGTGACCGTGACCAGCGGCGGGCCGCCGGCCGACTGGTACCCGCTCGAGGCCCGCTTCGTCGGGCTCGAGCTGCCGCGCCTCGTCGAGTCGCCCGCCGCCCTGCCGCCGGCCGACGTCACCGTCGCCACCTTCTGGACCACCCTGGCGCCGGTCGCCGCCGCCGTCGCCGCCGCCGGCCGCGGCGAGGCGGTGCATTACTGCCAGGGCTTCGAGGCCACCTACACCCACAACCAGGCCGACCACCCGGCGATCGTCGCCGCCTATGCGCTGCCGCTCCCCGGCCTGGCGGTCTCCCCGCACCTCGCCGACCTGCTGCGCCATCGCTTCGGCCGCCCGGCGCGGGTCGTGCCGCAGCCCCTCGAGCCCTACTGGTCGCCGGCCGCCGGCGACGGCCGCGGCGCCGAGAAGCAGGCGCCCGGCCGGCCGGCGCGCGTGCTCGTCGCGTCGCCCTTCGAGATCGACTGGAAGGGAGTGGCCACGGCGCTCGCGGCCGTCCGCCTGCTGCGCGACGCCGGCTGCGACTGCCGGCTGGTGCGCCTCTCGCAATGGCCCCTCGGCGACGCCGAACGCCAGCTGCTGGAGCCGGACGAGTTCCACCATCACCTGCCGCCGCCCGAGGTGGCGCCGCTCGTCGCGGGCTGCGACCTGCTGCTCGCCCCCTCCTGGGAGCAGGAGGGGTTCGGCCTGCCGGTCCTCGAGGCCATGGCCTGCGGCGTGCCGGTGGTCGCCTCCGACATCGCCGCCTTTCGCGGCTACGCGGCGGGCGCCGCCATCCTGGTCCCCCACGACGACCCGGCCGCCTTCGCCCAGGCCGCCCGCGCCCTCCTAGCCGACCCCGAATCCTGGCGCCGCGCCCGCCGCGCCGGCCTCGCCGCAGCCGCCGCCTTCTCCGAGGACCGCGCCGGCGCCGCCGCCGAGGAAGCCATGACCTGGGTCGCCGAAGGCCGCTGGCGCGCCGAGCTCCCCGCAGGCCGCCCGCCGGGGCCGGGGAGCCCGGTCGCGGTCCCCATCGATCGATCCAGCCATCGATAGACCCAGCGGAGGACTCGGGTTGCTCGAGAGCGGCGGGTAGTGGGTCAGTTTCCCTCGGCGTCCCTGACCCACTACCGAGCGCGGCGCACGAGGCCACCGTGTCACCACTCGTGCGATAGTTGGCCCCTGCAACTCGCGCCGCTCGTCGCCGATGCCACCTACAGTCTCGCCGAGCCGCCCCGTCGTCAGGTTCTTGACCGCGATCCTGTACTGCTGCACGTCGGTCATCCTTGCGGTGGCATGGTTCCCAGCAGGTCTGTGGGCCGCCATCGCAGCTTCAGCCGTTCGTGCCTGGATCTACTTCGGCTACTGGCCCAGCTACCATCAACCGCGCCCGCAGGCCCTGGCTCGCGACCTCGGCCCGCAGTCTGCAGCGCTCGCGACGACAGCCATGGCGGTGGTCATCGCGCTGCTCGCAGGGTTGACGATCGCCTGCCTGCGCCGTCTCGTTCCCAAGCGCTGGTGGCTCACGGCCGCGGCGATCCTTTGGCCCCTGGCATGGCTCGCCGTGTACCTTCTCGCCTGGAGTGATCCTGGCGGTGTCCTGGATTGGGGGTTCAACTGAGACCGCCTCAGCCCATGCCGAGCTCCGCTTCCGAGCGCGGGCGCCGCGCAGCGGCCGCCTCCCCAGAGACTCGATTGTGCGTATACTCGAGCCACTCGCTCGCCTCCTCCACGAGCAGACCAAGGTCGAGCGACGAAGAAGACGCGATGCCCATGACAGGCATGCCCCTCCTCCGGTGGCGCGCGCGAGCTGCGCTGCGGGCCCTTCCCGCCCTGGCCACCCTGGCCGGCGCCGCGCTGCTCGCGGTGCTGCGCACGCCGCCCGCGGCGCAGGCCGCGCCCACGGCGTCGCGCCACGAGGCCGCCGCCGGCAGCGGCGTCTCCGGCGCCGCCGCCGCCAGCTCCGGCGAGCCCACCGGCTGCGACGCCCCGTGGAGCTACGAAGGCCCGACCGGACCGCAGCACTGGGGCGACCTGAGCCCGTGCTATGCCGCCTGCTCGGCCGGCCTCTCGCAGTCGCCGGTCGACCTCGGCGCGCTCGAGCCGAGCCGGCTGCGCACCGGCATCTTCCACTACGGGCCGACCGCGATCGTGCTGCTCAACGACGGCCACACCATCAAGGCGGACTACCCGCCGCCCGCCGGCTACCTCGTCGACGGCGCCCGCTTCGATCTCGTGGAGTTCCACTTCCACCATCCCAGCGAGCACGCCTGGCGCGGCAAGCACTACGCCATGGAGCTCCACCTGGTCCACCGCACTGCCGCCGGCCTGATCGGCGTCGTCGGCGTCTTCCTCGAGGAGCGCCGGAGGCCCGACAACCCGGTGCTCGAGGTGCTCTGGCAAAGCCTGCCGACCACCAAGGGCGTCCGCACCTACCCACCGGTACCCTTCGACGCCGCATCCCTCCTGCCATCCGACCGCCACGGCATCCGTTACATCGGCTCCCTCACCACGCCCCCCTGCACGGAAGGCGTCCGCTGGTGGGTGCTCGACCAACCCATCCCGATCTCCAGCGACCAGGTCGCCCGCTTCGCCGCCCTCTTCGTCGACAACGCCCGCCCCCTCCAGCCCCTCAACGGCCGCAAGCTCCTCGCCGAGCGCCCGCTGCCGTAGCTCATCTCGCTCTCGCACGTTCCTCCTGCGGCGGTAGTGAATCAGTTTTCTCGCCTCCATTTGGGCGAGGACTCAAAATCCGATCATGGGCACCCCAGGGTGTCCCGAGCACCACGGGACACCGGAAACCAAGCAGGATCAGCGACTTGTGGGTGCGCAATGATGCCTGGCGGATCCCGCAATCCCCTGGTCAGTCCGCTGCAGCCGCTTTCTTCTTGGCAGGCTCTTTCTTCGCGCGATCGCTCTGATCGAGCGTGGCCTCCACCTGGCTGGCACCCGCTTTGATCCCGACCCTCGCCTGAACCTGCCCCACCAGATTCGGTACCAGCCGCTCGCTGGCGCCCGCGGCAAGTCCCAGCATCAGCATGAAGGCCAACGCATGAGATTGCGGTAGCCTCGTGGTGACACCCAGGAGAAGGTCCGCTTTCGCGGCCAGGGCAACCGTGAAGCCGCCTGCGACCCCCGCGACCACCCGTGCAGCGCCTTCGACGTAGTGGATCTTGCGACCTGCGCCAGCCTCCATCCCGATCATGTTCGACCTGCCAAGGATGAACATGAAAGCTCCAATGCCGCCGCAGCACGCGGTCAGCGCCACGTCGAGCGCGGTGCTTCCTGATGCAAGGCTGCCGACCGGCCGGTGCCGTGCCATCCAGATGCCCACGGCGAGCAGGGCCAGCACGGCGGCGACCGCACCAGCGGCGGAGAGATACCACATCCTGGCGAGCTCGGACTTCCGCGCGTTCAGGTAGTGCTCCGCCTTCTCGAGCATGAATTTCGCGGCGCCAGCACGCTTATCGCTGATCATCCGCGCGACTGCTTCGCCCAGAAGCCGGCCCATCGGCAGGCGGTGCGAGGTTCTTTTCAATGGTATCGACAGGGTTTCAAGGTACGTCACGCTGTTGAAGACCCCACCCGAGCTCTTGGGGTACCCGGCACGTTTCTTGACGGGACTGCAGTGGACGACGTGCTCTTTGTCGAGATACACCCTGAATCCATTGTCCTCGATGATGAACGTTGCGATCAGCTTGTTGGTGTAGGGATCGATATCGCCTTCCGAGAGCTCGGAGCGGGGCTCGGGAGTCGAAACCGGCGCCGGTTCCACGGCGGGGTGTCGCTCCAGTGCCGGGTCGGCGGATGCGTGCCTTCCCAGAGCGCGTGCCTTTCCCCTGATAGCTGCGATGAGATTCTGCCGTACCGCTGCGCTGTGGCTCATGTCTGAAATCTCCGCTCGGCCGCATGCCGATGGGGGCTTGCTTTACCCTCCTCCTGTCAGTTCGACAGGTGGGGCCGCCACCTCGTAGACCCTTCGAGCTGATTCGACGGACTCATGCGCGTTTTTCCCCATCGGGAACCATTGAGAATACAGTCAAGAATCATGAGTGTCAAGAGTGTTAACTAAATATTGCCATATCTGTAGTGAAACTGCCAGGGGCTTCCAAGGGGGCCCGAGGTAAAGACTGTACACCGCAATACTGTGTAAATGTGCATATGCAATGAGGTGGATGAAATGCGGCTGAGATCGGCTAAGGACGCGATCCCTGGAACCGGAACGCCGGCGCCCCGAGGACGCGCCGTCGAACGACTGGTCACGGCATGGCTGCGGCACGACCCCCGCGCTTAGGGCGCCGCGCTCTCTAAAAGAACTTTCCCCGCACGTCCCCTCTCGCCAAGCCATGGGCAGCGACCTCCCCAAAACCCGGGATGCCCGCCTGGCCCGCGAGTGCCGGTGACCGCGGCCAGCTTCCTGACCTTATGTCGACGCTCATGGCCGTTTCCGACCACCTCGACGACCCGCCGCCGCGCCTTGCCGAGGCTTTGTTCCTTGGTGACCTTCTGAACTATACGTGATCCTCTGCGGATTGCGACCTAAATGCATGGTCGAATGAGTCTACGCGATCCGACCTGACTCGACTCCGGCCGGCTGCGTTTGCCTTGCAGCGTCGCTAAGGCCAAATAGCGGCAGACGGCAGAGCGCCTCCGGAAATTCACACTGCGCCCAGAGATCCCAACCTCCGATTGGAGATGATATGGAAGTCTCCCGAGCCGTTCAGCAGATCGACTGCTCCTCCTGGGATGAGTTCAAGTCTGGGCTGCGCCACGAATACGCGGAGCAGATGGATGGCCATCGGGCCGCCGGTCGGCCATGGCGGGCCATGGAAGGAGAAGGCCAGCAGGTGGCCGGAGATGGGCTTGCTGTCGTTGCCGGTGTTGGGGCCGCCGAAGACCGCCATGGCGAGGAAGTTCCAGCCGAAGTGGAAGCCGGCCGCAGCCAGATGTCGCCGGTCAGGCGCACCGTGTAGCAGAGGAGGAGGCCGAGCAACCCGGTCGAGAGACCGTCCGCCCAGGTCTCCATCGGCTTGGTGAAGTAGTGCAGCGTGCCGAAGAGCGTCGACAGCGCCACCGCCGCCGGCCTGCCTTCTTCCCCGCTCTTCCCACCCGCTACTCCTGCCGCAGGGCAGTCACCGGATCGACGCCGGCCGCGCGGCGCGCCGGCACATACGCGGCGACGAGGGCGGCGGCGAGCAGGCAGGCCGCGCCGGCCAGGTACGGCAGCGGCTCGGCGGCGCTGGCCTGGTAGAGGTGCGCGGCCAGCCAGCGCATCAGGGCGAAGCCGCCTCCCAGGCCCGCGGCGACGCCGGCCGCCGCCAGCAGCGCGGCGCGGCGCAGCACCAGGGCCAGCGCGTCGCGGCGGCCGGCGCCGAGCGCCATGCGGATGCCGATCTCGCGCGTGCGCTGCGCCACCGTGCAGGCCATCAGCGCGCCGACGCCGGCCGCCGCCAGCGCCAGCGCCAGCCCGGCGAAGACCGCGACCACGAGCAGCGAGAAGCGCGGCCGCGCCAGAGCGCCTCCGACCTGGTCGGCGAGCGTGCGCAGGCGGTCGACCGGCACGTTGCGGTTCATCGCCCACACCTCGCGCCGCACTGCCGGCGCCAGGGCGAGCGGGTCCGTGGTGGTGCGTATCACCATCGTCAGGCCCCCGGGAGAACCTTGCGCCGCGGCGAAGAAGATCTCGGGCGTGGGCGCGCCGGCGAGCGAATCGAAGACCGTGTCCCCCACCACCCCCACCACCTGCATCCATGGGCCGTCGCGCCCGTCGCGCAGCCGCCGTCCGACGACCGGACCGCCGGCGAGGAAGCGCTCGGCCAGGGCGTGGTTCACCATCACGACCTCCGGCGCCCGCGCGTCGTCGCGGTCGGTCAGCTGCCGCCCGGCGAGCAGCGGGATCGCCATGGCCTGGAAGTAGCCGGGGGTCGCGCCCCGTCCGCCGACGATGGGCGGTCCCTGGGGCGGAACCGGTCTCCCCTCCACGATCAGCTCGCTGATGCCGTAGGCCGGCTCGAGCGGCAGGCGGCTGATGCCGCCCACGGCAACTACCCCGGGAAGTGCCGCGAGACGCCGCTCCACCTCCTGGAAGAAGGCCGCCCGCGCCGTCGCATCCGGGTGCCGGCGCCACTCCGGCGCGATCTCGAAGACCAGCGCATGATCGGCGCGGAACCCCGGATCGACGCCGCTCAGGCGCGCGAAGCTGGCCAGCATCAGCCCGGCGCCGCCCAGCAGCAGCAGCGCCAGCGCGATCTGCGCCGCCACCAGCACATCTCCAAGGCGCACGCGCGATGGCCCGGCCGAGGCGCCGCGGCCGGCCGCTGCCGCCAGGGCCCCGGCCAGCGGCGTGCGCGCCCCCCGCCACGCCGGCAGCGCGGCGGCCAACAGGCCGGAGACGATCGCAGCGCCGAGCGCATAGGCGAGCAGGAGACCGTCAAGGCGCACGTCGCCGGCGCGCGGCAGGTCCGGCGGCAGCAGCGCCGGCAGCAGGCGCAGGACGCCGAGCGCCAGCCCCAGGCCCGCGGCGCCGCCGGCCAGCACCAGCAACAGCGCCTCGCTCAGCACCTGCCGCGCCAGCCGGCCCGGGCCGGCGCCGAGCGCGGCGCAGATCGCCAGCTCCCGCTGCCGCGCCGCCGAGCGCGCCACCAGCAAGCCGGCCAGGTTGCCGCAGGCGATCAGCACCAGGAGGGTCACGGCCCCGAGCAGCAGCACCAGGCCGGATCGCGCCTCGCCGGCCACCTGCTCGGCCAGCGGCACCAGCGTGGCGCCGGCACCTCCGCACTCCCGCGGGTACTCGAGCGCCAGCCGGCCGGCGATCGCCCGCGTCTCGGCCCGCGCCGCGGCCAGCGTCGTGCCGGGTGCCAGCCGGCCGACCACGTCGTAGGCGTGGTCATGGTGGTTCTGCAGGCTCGCCCGGCGGCGCAGCGGCAGCCACAGCTCGGCACGCCGGCCGGGCGAGCGCAGGTGGAGCGGCACCGAGAACTCCGGCGGCATGACTCCGACCACCGTCAGCGCCAGGTCGTCGAGCCGCACGACGCGGCCGAGCACCCGCCGGTCGCCGCCGAAGCGCCGGCGCCACAGCTCATGGCCCAACACCACCGACGGCGCGGCGCCGGGCCGGACATCGGCCGCCGTCAGCACCCTCCCGAAGAGGGGCGCGGCGCCGAGCAGCGGGAAGAAGTCGGCGCTCACCTCCGACCCGTAGAGCACCTCGGGTTCGCCGGCGCCGATCAGGTCGAACCCGTGCGACAGCACTGCCGACAGCTGCCGCAGCGTGCGGCTCTGCCGCCGGTAGTCCTCGAAGGTCGCGGCCGCGACCTCCGTCCGCGGGCTGCCCTGGCTCGGCGAATGGTCCTCCCAGAGAGCCACCAGCCGGCCGGGGTCGCGGAACGGCAGCGGCCGCAGCAGCACCGCCTCGACGACGCTGAACACCGCGGTGTCGGCGCCGATCGCCAGCGCCAGAATCGCCACCGCCGCCAGGCTGAGCCCCGGGCTGCGCCGCAGCCGCCGCCCGGCCAGGAGCGCCTCGCGGCCCAGCTCGCTCCATCGAGTCGTCATGATCGCACCTCCTCGTCCTCGCCGGACCGTCCCGCCGGCGCCGATGAGGGCATGAATGCGCTCGCCGCTACTCGGGCACTACGCCTCCGCCGCGAACGGCGCCCTCGCTCCGGTGGGCGGCGTCACGCCGAAGGCGGCGAGCCTGGCCGGCGGCACCCGCCGGTGGAAGCGCCACCAGGCCGGAGGCCGGTTCGCGAGGTTGCCGCCATGGACGACCTGCAGGAGATACGGCCCGGGGAGGCACTGCGTGCGGTAGTGCCGCTCGAGCACCTTGTGGTCGTGAGCGAAGGGGTTGGCGCCGCGCAGGAACGCCGCCAGCGGCGACGGCTCCCGGCGCCTGAAGCCATGGACCCTGCCCGTGCGCGCATCGAGCCGCAGGAAATCCTTCGTGCAGAGCACCTCGGCGCCCGCCGCGGCGGCTGCGTCGGCGACGTCGTCCAGCCGCCGGAACCAGTCCTCGTGCAGCGCGTCGTCCGAATCGAGCCTGGTGACGACCTGCTCCGGCGAGCCCCGCCACCCCCCGTACCACCCGTCCTGCACCACGATCGAGAGCCATTTCAAGTCGGCGAGCCGCCCTGACACGTACTCGGCGCTCTGGCTCGAGCACAGGAGCACGACCGGCACCCGCAGCCGCTGGACGCTCGGCACGTAGTAGGTGCGGAAGGGCGCCAGCCTGCTCTCGAGCCATCGGCGGTCGGCATGGAGGGGAGCGGTGGCGGGATCCAGTCGCGGGACCGAGAAACGCGTGGCGATCACGTGCCGCATCGCCGGCAGCTTATCGCGCTTGCCCGGGCGCCGGCCCTGCCATCTAATGCGGTTCATGCCGGTCCTGCCGCCCAGGCCGTTCATGCAAGGCGAGCCCTCGGCGCGCATCCCAGGGTGGACGAGCCTCTCGCCACGGCCGGCCGCGCTTCAGGCGGCGGCGAGGGTCGTCCTCGTCGCGATGGGTGCGCTCGGCGCGTTCGGCCTTGGCGCCATCGGCCTCGGCGCGCTCGGCTGCACGGCGACGCGCGCCGGCTCCGCGCCGCGACCCCTGGCCCCGCCGGCCGGGCGAGCGCCGGCCGAGGCGCCCGCCTCCGACTCGCAGGCCGCCCCCGACCGGCAAGCCGCCGCCGGCCAGCAGGCCGCCGGCCAGCGGGCCGCCGCCGAACGCTACCGGCAGGCCTGCGACGCCGGTCAGCCGCTCGGCTGCTACAACCTCGGCATGGTGGAAGCCACCGGCCTCGGCGCGGCGCGGGACCTCGCCGCGGCGGCCCGCCACTTCGCCAGGGCCTGCGATGGCGGCGACGCCCCCGCCTGCGGCGAGCTTGGAGCCCTGCTTGCCGCCGGCACCGGTGTCGAGCGCGACAGCGCCCGCGCCGCCGCGTTGCTCGGCATGGCCTGCGACGGCGGGGAGGCGCCGGCCTGCGCCGGCCTCGGCCATCTCTACGCTCTGGGGCGCGGCGTGCCCCGCGACGAGCCGCGCGCCCGGGCGCTCGGCGAGCGCGCCTGCGCGGGGGGCGTGGCTCAGGCCTGCCTGGAGCTCGCGGTCGCCTACGACGAGGGCACCGGCCTCGCCGGTCTCGCGGGTCTCGCCGGCAGGCCGGACCCCGAGCGTGCCGCCGAGCTCTACCGGCGCGCCTGCGACCTCGGCTCGGCGCCGGCCTGCGTCAGCCTCGGGGCCGCTCTCGAGGAGGGCCGCGGCGTGCCCGCCGATGCCGCCGCCGCCCTCCCCCTCTACCGCCACGCTTGCGACCTGCACGCGGCCGAGGGTTGCCGCCGGCTGGGCAGTCTCTACGAGCACGGCCGCGGCGTCACCGGCGACCCGGTCCGTGCCCTGGCCCTCTACGGCCGGGCCTGCGACCTCGGCGACGACCAGGCTTGCGACGACCGATCGCGCCTGGCGCCGCCGCCCCGATGAGCGATCAGCAGTGGTAGCAGATCGAACGCCGGGTGGGACAGGTCAGGAGCGTCGTGCAGTGGGAGTCCGGACCCGTGTATCCGGCGGCCACCGGCTGCAGCTCGCGGGAGTCCAGCACCCGCAGCGTCTCGCGGTGGAGGGACATCCTTGCAACCTTGACGGTCTTCTTCATGGTCGTTCCTCATTCAGGTCCGGCGCCCGGGAGCGAGGCCGGCCTCCACCCTGATAGGTGCGGAGGGACGCCAAACGAGCGCCGCCGCCTGCTGGCAAGTGCCACTACCGGAATGCGCCGGGCCGCCCGCGGGTTCGAGGGTGTAGGCGGCGGCGCCGCTGCCGCCTCCCGACCCCCAAGTGCCCGAGCACCCCTTGCAGCCGGAACCCTTCGACAGCGCGCCGCAGCGCCCGGACCTGGCCCCTACCGCCGTCCCATGGACCTGCCCGATGCACCCGGAGATCGTGCGCGCCGCACCGGGCAGCTGCCCGATCTGCGGCATGGCGCTCGAGCCCCGCACCCTTTCGGCAAGCGACGCGGGGGGCGCCGGCGATCTCGACCCGGAGCTCCGCTCCATGCAGCGCCGCTTCTGGGTCACCGCCGTCCTGGCCCTGCCGCTGCTCGTCGCCGGGATGGCCGAGATGGTGCCCGGCGCGATGCGCGCGCTGCCGGTCGTCTCTCCCGCCGCCCGCAACTGGCTCGAGCTGGCGCTCGCCACGCCCGCGGTGCTGTGGGGCGGCTGGCCCTTCTTCCAGCGCGGCTGGGCGTCGGTCGTCCACCGCAGCCTCAACATGTTCACCCTGATCGCCCTGGGCACCGGCGTCGCGTACGGCTACAGCGTCGTCGCCACCGTCGCGCCGGGGATCTTCCCGTCGCCCATCCGCGACGCCGGCGGCATGGCCGGCACCGTCCCGGTCTACTTCGAGGCCGCCGCCGTCATCACCGCCCTGGTGCTGCTCGGCCAGGTGCTCGAGCTGCGCGCCCGCGGGCGCACCTCGGCCGCGCTACGGGCCCTGCTCGACCTGGCGCCGCCGACCGCCCGCCGCCTCGTGCCCGCCGGCCTTCTCGGTGCTCGAGCCCCCGCCAGCTCCGAGGCCGCCGGCGTCGCCGATGCGACCGCTCCGGCCGCTGTGGCCGATGCGGCCGACACCGCCGAGATCGACGTGCCGCTCGCCGCCGTCCAACCCGGCGACCGCCTGCGCGTGCGTCCCGGCGACAGGGTGCCGGTGGACGGCACCATCGCGGCAGGCCGCGGCGCCGTCGACGAGTCGATGCTCACCGGCGAGCCGATCCCGGTCGCCAAGGCCCCCGGCGACCGGGTGACCGCCGGCACGGTCAACGGCAACGGCAGCTTCGTGATGGTCGCCGAGCGCGTCGGCAGCGACACCCTGCTCGCGCAGATCGTCCGGCTGGTCGGCGAAGCCCAGCGCAGCCGCGCTCCCATCCAGCGGCTGGCGGATCGCGTCGCGGCCTGGTTCGTGCCGGCGGTGGTGGGCACGGCGGCGGCGGCCGCCGCGGCATGGTGGTTCCTCGGCCCCGAGCCGCGCCTGGCGCACGCGCTGCTCGCCGCGGTCTCGGTGCTGATCATCGCCTGCCCCTGCGCCCTCGGCCTCGCCACGCCGATGTCGATCATGGTGGGCACCGGCCGCGGCGCTCACGCCGGGGTGCTGATCCGCAACGCCGAGGCGCTCGAGGTCTTCGAGCGGGTCGACGTCGTGGTGGTGGACAAGACCGGCACCCTGACCGAGGGCCGCCCCCGGCTCACGGCGATCGAGACCGCCGGCCATGCTGCCGGCGCCGCCGGCGCCGCTGCCGCCGGCGGCTGGCCGCAGTCCGAGCTGCTGCGCCTGGCGGCGAGCCTCGAGCGCGCCAGCGAGCACCCGCTCGCCGCCGCGCTTCTCGCCGCCGCGGCCGAACGCGCCCTGGCGCTGGCCGAACCCACCGAGCTCGCCGTCGAGCCGGGCGGCGGCGTCCGCGGCGTCGTCGCGGGCCACGCGGTCGCGCTCGGCACCGCCGAGCTCCTCGCCGGCCTGGGCATCGCCGCCGGCGACCGCGGCGACCCCCGGGATCTCGACCTGCAGGGGCGCGCCGAGGCCCTGCGCCGCGATGGCCAGACCGTGCTGCTGGCGGCGATCGACGGCCGCCTCGCCGGCCTGTTCGCGGTGGCCGACCCGATCAAGCCGTCGACCCCGGAAGCGCTGCGCGAGCTGCGCGGCGAGGGTCTGCGCGTCGTGCTCGCGACCGGCGACAACCGCACCACCGCCGCCGCCGTGGCCGCCCGTCTCGGCATCGCGGCCGCCGACGTCGTGGCCGCGGCGCCGCCCGCCGCCAAGCGCGATCTCGTGGCGCGCCTGCAGGCCCAGGGCCACGTCGTCGCGATGGCCGGCGACGGCATCAACGACGCCCCCGCCCTCGCCCAGGCCGATCTCGGCATCGCCATGGGCACCGGCACCGGCGTCGCCATCGAGAGCGCCGCGATCACCCTCGTGAAAGGCGATCTTCGCGCCCTGCTGCGCGCCCGCCGCCTGTCCCAGGCCACGATGCGCAACATCCGCCAGAACCTGGTCTTCGCCTTCGCCTACAACGCCCTCGGCGTGCCGATCGCCGCCGGCGCCCTCTATCCCCTCTTCCGGCTCCTCCTCTCGCCGATGATCGCCAGCGCCGCGATGAGCCTGAGCTCCGTCTCGGTGATCGCCAACGCCCTCCGCCTCCGCCGCGCCCATCTCTGAGAATCACTGCCCGGCCTGGAGCGGTTCGACCTGGCGGAGCGCACCACACCGCGATGCGGGCCCCTGAACGGGCGAGACTTACTTCTTGCGCGTGTAGGTGATCTCCGTCGTCTTGACTTCCTTGCCGCCCTTGCCGGTCTCGTAGAACTCGACGACCGACTTGTCGGCTCCGTCCCAGTGCTCGACCATGCGAGTGTGCTTTGGCTTCTTGGTGATCGGGTCCATGTAGGAGCCCTTGAAGGTGCAGGTGGAGGTCTTCTCGCTACAGGTGCCGGTCGACATCATGACGCCGGTGCCCATGTTGTCGGTCCAGGTGCCCCAGTACTTTCCGGACACGTTGTCGAAGCCGGTCAAAGCGAAGCCCTCGAAGGGGCCCATACCAGCCATCGGGTCGCCGGTCACCTTCTCCGAGAGGACGCGCCCGCCGAGAATCATCGTGCGCTCCGCGGTGCCCTTGCTCTCCTGCGGCGGCGCCCCGGGCTTCATCCAGGCCTTGACCGCGAGATCCCAGCTGCCCGCCTGCTTGGCGAGCTCCTGGTGCGGCTTGCCCGGCGTGCCGGCCTTCATCATCGCGTCCATCATCTTCTGCGCTTCCGGCGACACCGCGGCGTTTGCCGCCGGCGCGGCGGGCGTGGCTGCGGCAGCCGGCTTCGCGGCCGGCGGCTCGGCCGCATACGCGGTCTGCGCCGGCACCGCGACGAGCGCTGCGAGGGCAACGACGAGACACACGGCCTTCAACGTGCTCCGCTCCATGGGAATCTCCTCCTCTGATCGTAGGTAAGGTCGCCAACCTTCTCGACAGTATAGCCCGCAGCAGGGGTCGAGCTTTCCCATCGCGCGGCCTCGCTCGTCCGCGGCATGCGGTAAGATCCGAGACCGCGAGGGCGTCCCGCCGCGCGGGCCGGCCCCGGAGAGGAGAGGACCAGCGCATGAAGAACGTGGAGCTGAACCGCCGCGACCTCGGCAGGCTGACCGCCGCCGCCCTCGGCGGCGCCATCGCCGGCTCGCTGCTCGCGCCCGGCCTGCAAGGGGCGCTGCACGCCGCCGAGCCCGCCAAGCCGGACGACCGCCCCTGGCTCAAGGACCCGCACATCTGCTGCGGCCTCAACACCTGCAAGGGCCACGGCAAGGGAGCGAGCAACGAGTGCGCCGGCACGGGCACCTGCGCCACCGTCGCCGCCCACGGCTGCGCCGGCGAGAACGCTTGCGCCGGCGAGGGCGCGGCCGGCGACAACGGCTGCAAGGGCAAGGGCAGCTGCGCCGTGCCTGTGCGCGGCGAGGGCTGGAAGAAGGCCCGCGCCAACTGGGAAGCGGCGATGACCAGGGCCGGCAAGAAGTTCGGGCCGGCGCCGAAGGAGTGCGGCGGCGCCTGAGTCCGGTCTCCCGCGCTGCGCAGTCGCGGCACCCATGACGACACCGCCCCGGCTCGGACACGCCAATCTCGGCCTCGGGGTCGGCCTGCGCGCCGCGCACTTCGATCACATCCTGCGCCACCAGCCCGCCGTCGACTGGTTCGAGGTGATCAGCGAGAACTTCGTCGACTCCGGCGGCCGGCCGCGGCACGTGCTGCGCCAGATCGCCGAGCGCTACCCGGTGGTCATGCACGGCGTCTCGCTGTCGATCGGCTCGACCGACCCGCTCGACTTCTCCTACCTCGGGAAGCTGAAGACGCTGGCCCGCGAGGTCGACGCGCGCTGGATCTCCGACCACCTCTGCTGGACCGGCGTGCTCGGCAGCAACACCCACGACCTGCTGCCGGTGCCGTTCACCGAGGCCACCCTCGCCCACGTCGCCGCGCGCGTCCGCACGGTGCAGGACTTCCTCGAGCGCCCGCTGGTGCTCGAGAACCCGAGCTCCTACGTCACCTTCGCCCACTCCACGATGAGCGAGTGGGAGTTCGTCTCGCGGCTGGCCGAGGCGGCCGACTGCGGCCTGCTGCTCGACGTCAACAACGTCTACGTCTCGAGCTTCAACCACGACCTCGACCCGGACGAGTTCATCCGCTCGCTGCCGCACCACCGCATCGTGCAGTTCCACCTCGCCGGGCACGCCGACTACGTCACGCACCTCATCGACACCCACGACCACCACGTCGTCGACCCGGTGTGGGAGCTCTACCGCACCGCGCACCAGCTGACCGGCGGCGTCTCGACCCTGCTCGAGTGGGACGCCCGCATCCCGCCCTTCCCGGTGGTCCACGCCGAGGTGCTGAAGGCCAAGCGCTTCATGGGCGAGCGGCTGCCGGCGCCGCCGCCCCTCACCGGCATCGCGCCCGCAACCACCCCGCCCGCCGCGGCCACCACCTCCCGCACGCCCCCGCAGGTACCGCACCCACTGCACCACCTGCGCCCGGAAGTGGCATGAGCCGCGGACCGTCCCGCAGGTCGGGACTCCGCGACGTACCGGTCCCGGTCCCGGTCCGCACGGGCACGGGCACGGGCCCCGCCCTCCCGCGGCCGCCGCTCGACGTCGTGCAGCAGTGGTTCCAGGCCGTCGTCACCCATCCCGCCGGGGTGGCCGCCGGCGCCGCGTCCCCGGCCGCACAGCGCCTGGTGCGCCTCGACCGCGGCGCCCTCGAGCAGCTGGTGCGGCGCTCGCGCCGCCTCACGGCCGAGCAGCGCCTGGAGATCTACGCCAACGCCTACTACGCCCGGCTGCTCGAATGCCTGCGGGACACCTTCCCGGTGCTGGCGCAGGTGCTCGGCGCCGAGGTCTTCGACAGCTTCGCCTTCGACTACCTGCAGCGCTACCCGTCGCGCAGCTACACCCTGTACCGGCTGGCCGAGAGCTTCCCGCGCTTCCTGGACGAGACCCGTCCCGAGCAGCCGCGCGCAGCCGATTCCACCGCTGCCGCCGGCCCCGCCTGGCCCGACTTCCTGATCGATCTTGCCACCCTCGAGCTGGCGATCGCCGAGGTCTTCGACGGTCCGGGAGCCGAGGGCGAGCCGCTGCTGGCGCCGGCCGACCTCCTCGCGCGCCGGGCCGGCGGCGACTTCGCCAAGGCCCGCCTCGCGCCGGTGCCCTGCCTGCGCCTGCTCCGCTTCGGCTACCCGGTGAACGCCTTCTATTCTTCTGCGAGGGCGATGCGTTCGCGCCAGCCGGTCGAGTCCCCGGAGATCCTCGACGCCCACGCAGCCCCTGAGCCCGCCAGCGCCGACGGCGCCGCCGCCGCCGACCTGCCCATTCCCGACCCCGGCGAAGAGCACGTCGCGCTCAGCCGCACCGACTACGTCGTCCGCCGTTACTCGCTGACGCCCTTCGAATCCGCGGTCCTCGCCGCGCTGGTCGCCGGCGCGACGGTCGGCGACGCGATCGCCGGCGCGGCGGCGGCGAGCGAGCTGCCCGACGACGAGCTCGCGGCGCAGCTCGACGCGGCCTTCCGCCGCTGGACCATCGCCGGCTTCTTCCGCGCCGCTACTTCTTGAGCCGCGCCATCAAGGTCGGCGGCATCTTGACGTCCGGGTCCGCGGCCCTGACCTCCCAGTAGAGCGTCCGCCCGTCACGCCGCGTCGCGTTGGTCTCGACCACCTCGAAAGGGCTGTCGAGCCGGAAGGCGAAGCGCGCGCCCTTGAACGCCGCCTCGACGGCCTTGGCCATCTCCGGGTTGCCGCCGTCCTTCCCCATCCCGCCCTGGCCCGCCTGCTCCTGCAGGCGCGCCGCCGGGTTGACGCTGCCGAGCGTCACCAGCACCGTCGGCCCCTCGTCGATCACTTTCAGCTGGGAGAACGGCTCCTCGTAGGGGTTCGACCCGGGCTTGCCCTGGCCGCCCTTCTCGGGCAGCTTGATCTGCGCCAGCTTGCGCACGTCGTCGAAACCGAACTGGAAGCGCGCGGTGATCTTGGTGCCCTTGTCCTCGACCGAGCCTCCCAACAGCTCCACCCCCGGCGGCAGGCTCTTCGCGAGCTGCGCCTTCTGCGCCGCGAGATCGTCCTGCTTCTTGCCCGGGTCCTCGCTCTTCTGCTTGGCGAGGAAGTCCCGGCGCGCCGCCTCGATCTCCGCCGGCGTCGGGTCGCCCGGCTTGCCCTCCATGCTGTGCTGCATGCTGGCCATGAACGCGATCATCGGCTCGAGGTCGACCGTCATGTTGAAGCCGGCGGTGCCGGACAGGTCGCGCTTCAAGCTCACCGATTGCTCGACGTCGAAGCAACCCGCGAGCACCATGCCGGCGGCGCCGGCGGCCATCCCCAGGATCAGGCTCTTCTTCATGGGCACCTCTCCGGCTTTCACCGGTGCGCGGTCGTCGCCGTCGAGTATACGCCCGCCCGCTCGCGGGCCCCGGGCCACCCACCATCCCTGCTTTGCAGGTAGGCGATGATCTGCCAGCGCCGTGCGGCCGGGAGGCGCGACCACTCCGGCATTCCGGCCGCGAGCCTGCCGTTGGTCAGGAACCAGAACAGGGCGCCCGGCGACGCCTGCCGCAGCCGCCGCGAGTCGAGAGAAGGCCCCCTGCGGCCGCCTCGCCCCGCGTCGCCGTGGCATTCGGCGCAGTGCCGCAGGAAGAGCTTGCCGCCGGCCGCGACGGCGTCGGGACTCTCGCCGAACGGGTTCACGCGCTCCGGCGCCGAGGCGGGCACGCTCGCCAGCCCATGGCGCCCCGCCGCGCCGGCCGCGCCAGCCGCGCCGCCGGCTGCTTCACCGTCCAGGCCGCCGACCGCCGCGCACCCGAGCATGGCGCCGACCGCAAGCGCGCAGGCCGCCAGCGCGGCGACTGCCGGCGCCATCCCTCCGCGGCGGCTCATTCTGCATCCCCGCCGCGCGCCCGCCGCCGGCGCCGGAGCCCGAAGTCGGAGAGCTCGTAGGAGATCCCGCAGCGCAGCAGGATGCGGTGGCTGGCGGCGTTCAGCCCGAACGCCGGCGAGATGCGGAGCGCCGGCCCGCCGGGCAGGTCCCACGCCAGCACCGGCGCCAGGTAGTGCGACGTGTCCCGCAGGCCCGCGCCGCGGCCGTCGCCGAGACCGCCGTACATCTCGATCCCGGCGATGAAGTTCTCGGGACAGAGCGTGCAGGCGCCCGGCCGCGCCGCGAGCGCCAGCGGCCGGCTCAAGCCGACCGCGTAGCCGAATTCCCAGGGCGGACCGGCGAGGTTCTTCTCCGCGATCAGGTTCTCGGACAGGTCCCAGTCGCCCAGGCTGCTCGACAGGATGAGCTTGGTCTCCAGCTCGCGCAGGCGAGCGCCCTGGGCGATCCGGTTGGGCACGGCGTGATCGGCCGCGACGTCGTGCCCGACCACCTCCAGCAGGGTCTTGTCGGCCTCGGTGATGTCCTCGAATTCGACGTAGAGGACGGGATCGATCCAGTGCTCGAGCAGCAGCGGGCGCACGCGGTGCTCCCAGCGGAAGCCGGTCAGGACCGCGCCGTCGCCGGCCGTGGCCTGGCCGTCGACGTAGAGCTCCGTCGTCCACCAGGCCTTGATGCCGTACTCGAGCTCCAGCGCCGCGGCCAGGAAGTCGCCGCCCCCCCGCTGCTCGCCCAGGACCGGAGCGAGCGTGATCTCGAGGTTGCCGGGCTCCTCCAACCCGCGGCCGTAGGTGACGAAGTAAGGACCCTCCTGCGCGCGTGCGCCCGCCATCGGCCACGACAGGACGGCCGCGAGCAGACCGAACGCCCAGGCGAACCGCCGCCGCCCGCCGCACCGGTGCGTGCGACGCGAGACACCATGGAACATGGACACCGCCTCCTTGGCATGGCCGCGGGCACGATCTCCCGGCCCGCGGAAGCTCGTCCAAACATTATTGAGATTGAATCTCAATAACCTCGAGAGGATATTGGACTGATTCAGTCCTGATTGTCAAGAGCACTACCGGCGAGACTGGCGAGAGCGGCGAGAGCCAGGCGAGCCACCCGCCGAGGCACCCGCGGACCCGCTCAGCGCGTCTGTGAGGAGGGCATGCCGCGGCGGAGTCGCCGGCAGCTGAACGTTCGGGGGGCGGCCACCAGCAACAGCTCCGGCCTCACCGGCAGTAGTCTACGGAGAAGCGGCACAGGTGAAACCGTCGCGAAACGGACTCGGCTTGAGGACGGCATTGTAGGTGCCGATCGCCTCGAGGATCTGGCACACCTCAGGGGAACAGGGCGGCGTTCCGGGTGGGGCGCCGTCGAGAAGGTAGACGGTGAGATCGTTCCCGCGAAAGCCCTTGCTGCCGTACCAGGTGAGCTCGATGGTCCCGAAGTCCAGAGGAAAGGGAGTCAGCACGCATGGACCTTGCTGGACTCCGACCCGATTCACGTCGAGAGCCAAGCGCAGTCGAGCCAGCTGACTCGGCGATGCCTGGCCGGTGCTCGCCTGAGACAGCCAACGCTCCGCCGTCGAGTTCGGGTTGGTCACCACCCCCTGGGTGTAGCCCTCCGCGGAGACGAACAGGTCGCCCTCCTCCGGACCCTGACCGGTGGAATTCTGATAGGTGATTACCGAATGGACCCGGAGCAAGGGATGCAACACCGCCGCCTCCTGGGCCGCGGCCGGCGCCACCGCGCCCGCGGCGCCGGCGAGCAGCAGGAAGGCAGCCAAGAATGCCCTGGCCGGGCCTGAATTCCATTGCCGACACACATCTCGCCTCATCGCGACTCCTCCCGGCGCCACCCGTCTCCGAAGTGGGCGCCTGCGAACGTGATCTTCATGAGGTATACGGAGAACTCGCCGCCCGTGTCTCGCGGCGCACGCCTCGCGGCGGCGGTGGCGTCCCCGTCCGCGCCGGCCCGGCTCACTCGTAGTGCAGGGCGGCGATCGGATCGAGGCGCGCCGCCTTGACCGCCGGCCACAGCCCGAAGATGACGCCGACCGCCGACGAGACGCCGAAGCCGAGCAGGATCGACCACAGCGGCGCCGCGGCCTGGAACTTGAACAGCAGCTGGGCGAGCAGCGCCGCCGCGAGGCCGCCGACGATCCCCAGCCCGCCGCCCACCCCGGTCAGCGTCACCGCCTCGGCCAGGAACTGCAGCGCGATGTCGCGGCGGGTGCCGCCGATCGCCTTGCGCAGGCCGATCTCCCTGGTGCGCTGGGTGACGTTGACCAGCATGATATTCATCACCCCGACGCCGCCGACCAGCAGCGCCACCGCCGCGATCACGATCATCACCGCGGCGATGCCGCCGGTGATCTGGCGGAAGGTCGCCAGCGCGCTGTCGCTGGTGAAGATCGCGAAGTCGTTCGGCTGGCTGCCGTGCAGCTTGCGGCGCACCCGCAGGATCGAGGTCTCCTGGTCCATCAGCGCCTGGAAGTCCTCCGGGCGCCACGGCACCGTCGCGATGTGCAGCGTGTCCTTGCCGCCGTCGCGCACCTGCGGGAACTGCTCGTCGAAAGCGCTGATCGGGATCACCACGAAATTGTCGAGGCTGCCGCCCATGAAGGCGCCCCGCTTCTCGAACAGCCCGACCACGGTGTAGGCGTGCCCCGACAGGTCGAGCCGCTGATCGATCGGATCGCGGTTCGGATAGAGCGCCTGGGCGACGTCGACGCCGACCACGCAGACCCGCGCCCCGTGGCGCACGTCGGCGTCGGTCAGGAAGCGCCCGTCCTGGACGTAGCGGTTGTCGGCGAGCGCATAGTCCGGGGTCGCGCCCACCACCTGCGCGCCGTTCGCCTCCGCCTTCCCCGCCTTGATCTCGATGCCCAGCGTGATGTAACGCTCCGGCGAGACCGCCGCCGCCAGCGTCGCCAACCGCTTGAGCGCCGCCGCGTCGCCGAGCGTCAGGTCGCGGCGGTTGCGCTGGTCCTCCGGGAAGCTGGCGCCGTGGCCGAAGCGCGGCTCGTACTTCTGGAACTGCACCAGGTTGGTGCCGAAGCTGTTGAACGCGTCGCTGACCGAGTTGTCGAAGCCGACGACGAAGCTGACCATCATGATCACCGTCGCCACCCCGGCCGTCACCCCAAGCAGGGTGAGGAAGCTGCGCAGCTTGTTGGCGCGCATCGCCACCAGCGCGAAGCGCACGTTCTCGAGCAGGCTGAAGCGCCAGCGCCGTCTCCCGACACTCCGCCCGCCCCGTCCGCACCGTCCGCCGGGGCCGCTCCGCCCGCCGGGGTGCACCGCGCCCGCCGTCACTCGGCCCTCAAGGCGTCGACGACCTGCAGCCGCGAGGCGCTGCGCGCCGGCAGGTAGCCGGCCGCGAGACCCACCACCGCCGACAGCGCCAGGCCGAGCAGCACCAGCGACAGCGACGGCCGCGCCGGGAAATGCAGCAGGCCGTTGATCGCCAGCGCCGCCACCGATCCCAGCAGCGCACCCACCAGCCCGCCGCCCAGCGACAGCATCGCCGCCTCGAGCAGGAACTGCCGGCCGATGTCGCGCTGCCGCGCGCCGAGCGCCCGCCGCAAGCCGATCTCCTGGGTGCGCTCGGCGACCGCGACCAGCATGATGTTCATGATCACGACGCCGCCGACCCCCAGGGACACCGAGGCGATGAGCAGCGTCAGGATGAACGCCGCGGCCGAGATCTGCCGCCACAGCGTCTGCAGGCTCTCGGCAGTGACGATGCCGAAGGGGTCGGGGGCCTGGAACGGCGTGTGGCGCAGCGCCCGCACCACGCCCCGCGTCTCGTCGACCGCCTCGTCGACCCCGGCGACGCCGCCCCTGGCCTGCACGTAGATCGTCAGCGAGGTGTGGCTGCCGAAGTTCTTGCGGTAGCTGTCGAGCGGCAGGTAGAGCTGGCTGTCGCGGCTCTGGCCGAGCATGCTCCCCTGCTTGGCGATGAGGCCGATCACCCGGTAGGGGATGCCGCCCACCAGCATCACCCGCCCCAGCGGCTCGAGCTGCGCGAACAGCTCCTCCTTGACGTCCCAGCCGATGACCGCCACCGGCGCGCCGGCCGCGGCCTCGCTGTCGAGGAAGTAGCGCCCGGCGGCGAGGTCGAGGTTCATCATGCCGCCATAGTTGGCGGTGGTGCCGTGGATGGCGACGTCCGCCAGCCGGTGGCCGCCGTACTTGACCACCATCGTGCCTCCCAGCTCGGCGCCCACCTGGCGCGCCCGCCGCAGCAGCGGCGCGATGCGCTCGAAATCGCGCCGGTCGAAGTCGCGCCGCTTCGCCGCCGCGACGAACTCCGTGCGGCTGCGCACGATGCCGATCTTGTCGAGCACGAAGACGTCGGGCGCCAGGGCGAACACCTTGTCCCTGACGTAGCCGTTGAGCCCCGAGATCACCGCCACCACCGCCACCAGGGTGGCCACCCCGATGATCACCCCGAGCAGTGTGAGGAAGCTGCGCAGGGCGTTCGACCGGACGGTGCGCAGCACTTCGCGCAGGAGCTCGTCGAGGTTCATGGTGCTAGGGAGTCTCTTTCCTGTCACCGGTCTTCGGCGCCGCCACCGTCACCGCGTCGCCGGGATGCAGCGCGCGCAGGGCGCGGAACGGACCGGTGATCAGGGTCTCGCCGCCCGCGAGACCGCCGCGCACCTCGACCGACAGGTCGCCCATGAGGCCGGTGTGGACGGGCTCGAACCGCGCCTTGCCGCCGTCCACCAGGTAGACCCCCTCCTGCTCGCGCGGCGCGTTGGGCGGCGGCGGCACCCCGGGCCGGTGCTCGATCTCGCGCACCACCAGCGCCTGGATCGGCACCACCAGCGCCTGCGAGCGGAAGCCGGTCAGGATGTCGGCCTGCACCGACAGACCCGGCTTGACGTCGGCGGGCGGGTTCTTGATCCGCACCTTGACCTTGAACTTGATGGCGTCGGTCGAGCCCGCGACGATGCCGCTGATCGGGCTGCTGCCGACCTCGGTGACGACGCCGGCGAACGACTGGTTGGGATAGGCGTCGACGCGCACCACCGCCTCCTGGCCGACGCGGACGGTGGGGATCGAGGTCTCGTCCACCTCCATCTCGGCCTCGACCACCGACATGTCCGAGATGGTCAGCAGCACCGTGCCGGGGCTGTTCTGGAGTCCGATCACCGCCACCTCGCCCTCCTCCACCGGGCGCGCGGTGACCACGCCGTCGATGGGAGCGACGATGGTGGTCTTCTGCAGCGTGTCCTGGGAGCCCTCGAGCATGGCGCGCGCCTGGTCGACACGGCGCTGCGCCGCCTCGGCGGCGGCCTGGGCGGCCATCATGCCGGTCCGCGCCTTGTCGAAATCGGCCTCCGGGATGATCCCGGCCCGGTGGTTGCCGTCGGCGCGGCGGAAGTCCGCGCGGGCCTGCTCGGCGTTGGCCTTCGCCGAGTCGAGGTCGCGCAGCAGCGCCTGCATCGAGGCCTCGTTGCCGCGCGCCATGGCCCGCGGGTTCACCTGGTCGATCTGCAGCAGGAACTGCCCCCGGTGGACCCGGTCGCCCTCCTTGACCGCCAGGCGGGTGATCTGGCCGGCGATCAACGCCGACACATCGACCCGCTTCTGCGCCTGCACCTTGCCGTTGGCGGTAACCTTCGCCTGCAGGTCCTCGCGGCCGACCTTCGCCACCTCGACCGGCGTCGTGTCGCCACCCCGCCGCAGCAGCACCCAGCCGCCCAGCAGCAGCGCCAACCCCACGATCCCCAGCAGCCAGACAACCCGCTTGCGTCGCATCGTCACTCCCATGCTCGGGCCGGCGGCCTACGCGGTCGAGCCCGGACGCCAGAGGACTTCCGCGATGCCCAACTTCGACCCCGCGTGGCGCGAGGCCACGAACAACCAGTCGCTCAGGCGATTCAAGTATGGCACCTCGGTGCCGTCGAGCGGCTCCACCGCGGCGAGGCGCAGCAACGCGCGCTCGGCCCTCCTGCACACCGTCCTGGCCAGGTGGAGGCGCACCGCGATCTCGCCGCCGCCGGGCAGGATGAACGACCGCAAGGTCCCCACCGCGGCGTTCATCTCGTCGATCTCGCTCTCGAGGCGCCCGACCTGCCCCGGCGTGATCGTCGGCGTGTCGGGCCGGCGGTCCCGCGGCAGCACCGCGAGCTGCGCACCGAGGTCGAACAGCTCGTTCTGCACGCGCAGTACGCGGTCCAACAACGTGGCGAGCGGCGCCTCAACCCGCATGGCCTCGGCGGCCATGCCCATCCAGGAGTTGAGCTCGTCGATCTCGCCGTAGGCCTCGATGCGGGGAGCCGTCTTGTGGATCCTCTCGCCACCCGCCAGGCTGGTCATCCCACCGTCGCCCTGCCGGGTGTAGACCTTCGTGATTCGGACCATGGACCTCCTCTCCCGCCGGTCAGCGCGGCGGCGCCCGCTCGGCCCGCGCTGCCCGCAGGGCGGCGCCGTCCCCCGAGCGCAGCGTCAGCGCCGCGGCCGGCCCGGCGGGCGGCAGCTCGCAGGCGGCACGGACGATCACGCCGGTGCGCACGTCGAAGGCGGCGGAGACTCCCGGCGACTCGGGCACGAAGCGTTGGCCCGGGAGGGCGTCGACGAAGCGAAGCGTCTCGGCGGTGGGTCCCGCCCAGCCCAGCTCGGCGATCCTGGCGCCGCGCTCGAAATCGCAGCGCGCGTAGGTGAACCATCGCCCGCCGCGGGCCGCGCCGCCGAGCGCCGCGACGCCGGTCCAGGCGCCCAGCTGGCGCGTGAGCGCGGCGATCCGCGGGTCCAGCAGCGCGTTCGCCGCCTCCGGCTCCAGCCCCATCAGCTTGGCGAAGGGCTCGCGGCGCCCCTCGCGCGCCGCCGCCAGCGCCGCCGCCACGTCCTCGTCGCGGCCGGCGACCAGCTCGCGGTCGTCGCCGCCGAGCGCCCCGAGCAGCAGCCCGAGCCCCTGCTTGCCCTCGGCCGCGATCAGCAGGCGCCCGGCCGGCGCCCCCGGCGACGAGTCGACGCTCACCCGCAGGCGCTCGGCAGCGTTCCCCGGCGTGCCCGGCGCGCCGGCGGCGGCCGGCAGCAGGTAGGTCCCGGCGCAGCGCGCCGCGATGCCGGCGGCGTCGCGCACCGCGGGGTCGACCGGCGCCGCCGCCACGGCCGGCGGATCGGCGTCGGGCAACCCGAACAGGCGGTTCTCGAGATGATCGCCGATCGCCAGCGCCGAGTAGTCGATGCTGTTGCCGCTGAGGACGATCACCGCGTCGTCGCCCAGGTAGCGGCGGAAGTCGGACTCGAAGGCGCCGTTGCCGCCGATGTGCGAGACCTCGAGCTTGCCGGTCGGGCTCTTGCCGACCGACCAGCCGTAGCCGTAGTCGGTATGCGCCCACCGTCCCTCCGAGACGTAGGGCCGGATGTACTTCTCGCGCTGCGGCCGCGCCAGCACCGCGTCGCCCGCCAGCGCCAGGTGCCAGCGGTAGAGGTCGCCGGTCGAGGTCAGGATGCCGCCGTTGCCGCGCAGGTCCCAGTAGGGACCGTCCGCCGCCCACGGATGGTCGAGCGGCGTTCCCCAGTCGCCGTCGGCGGTGTAGCCATGCGCCAGCAGCGCGAGCGCCGGCGCCGGCAGCCGGAAGCCGGTGTGCCGCATCCCCGCGGGCCCGAACAGCCGCCCGCGCAGGTAGTCGTCGTAGGTGCGGCCCGACGCCACCTCGACCACCGCCGCCAGCACGCTGTAGCCGCCGTTCGAGTAGCGGTACCGGCGCCCCGGGGGCCCCAGCAGCCGCGAGGCGAAGACCCGCCGCAGCAGCTCCTCGCGGGTGACCGGCTCGTACTCCTCGCCGAAGGTGTCGCGCAGGCCCGAGGTGTGGGTGAGGAGCTGGTGCAGCGTGATCGCCGCCTTGTCCGCCGGCGCGTTGGGGAAGAACTTGCCGAGCGGGTCCTCGACCGCGAGCTTGCCCGCCATCTCGAGCGCGAGGATCGCCGCCGCGGTGAACTGCTTCGAGATCGAGGCGACGTCGAACAGGGTCTCGGCGGTGTAGGGACGCCGCCGCGCGCGGTCGGCCAGGCCGTACCCCTGGTGCAGCAGCACCCGTCCGCCCCTGGCCACCAGCACCGAGCCCGAGTAACCGTAGGCGGCGAGCCGCGCCATGTACCGGTCGAGCTCGGCGCCCACCGGATCGCCGGCCACCGCGACGATCCGCGGCTCGGCGTCCGCGTCCGGCTGCCCCCACAGCCACCGCGACCGCCACGCCTGGTACGCCAGCGCCAGCACCGCCAGCAGCGCCACCGCCCGCGTCCACCTCGGGACCCGCTTGTCCATCTATTGCCCCGGCCTCGCGATCAGCGCCGGTAGATGGCGTTGATCAGGAAGCCGAACGCCAGCGCCGAGGCCACCAGGGCCATCGCGCCGACGGCGGGGTCGCTCCGGTTCCAGGCCATGATGCCCATCATCCCGAGTCCCATCACGCCGGTCACCATCAACCCGATCGCGGCGCAGCCGCCGAGCGCCGTGGCCGCGCGTTGACTCGACCTCTGCTTGCTCTCCGGTTCGTCCATCAGCTCCGAAACCTCCCGGCCTGACCGCGCGTAAGACTAGCAGTTCCCGTCACCCTGATCGACCGTCATCCAGCCACCGCCGGCCCGCGGCCCTCCCGGCTGCTGCGTCTCTGGCGGCTGCTCCCCGTGGCCGTGCGGGCCATCGTCGTCGGCGAGCTGGTCGTGACCGCCGGCGGCCTGGTCCCGGCCGTCTTGATGATCGCCACCGGAAGTCCCTCACTCCCTGGGACCCGAAACGCGGAGACCCTCGACCCGTTCGAAATGGCGCCGGTTCCTCGTCAGGAGCGTTCCTCCATGCTGGAGTACGATTCCCGCGATGAGACTGTCGCCCATCCCGATCGGCTCGCCACGCACTTCGAGAGTCCGCCGCACCCTGGCGGCCCGATCGGCAGCGGCGGGGTCCAGGGAGAGGGCCGGGACAGCGCCCAGAAGCTGCTGGAGGATCTCGAGTTGCCTTGGCGTCCGTGCTCCCGCGAGCAGCTCGAAACGTGTCACGACCGTCGTTTGCAGCGTGCCACGCTGAAGCTCGGCGGCGACGATACCCGCAAGCTCGTTCTTGCCTTTCAGGAAATCGATCAGGACGTCGGTGTCGGCGATCGTCACCTCCAGGATTCCCTCAGGGACCGGGTCGCCTGGCACAGCTCGTCGGCCTCCGCCTCGCCGAGGCTGCCTCGGAGCCGTAGCGCGCCCTGGCGGTTTTTCTCGTCCCTGGAGAGAGCCTCGAGGTAGATCTCGATGGCTTCCGCCAGGACCTCTGAGAATCCCTTCTCTCCTCGCCGGGCTGCCAGTTCGAGCAGCTTGGCCCGATGCTCATCCTTCAGCTCAATCGTGGTTCGCATTCATCCATTCTACATGCATGTGCATGACACCCTCCAAGCCGGCGACAGGCCTGCCCCCACCGCCGGGACCAAGGCCGCGGTGAAGAACACTCACCCGGTGCTTCTCGCCCGCTGGTCGAAGTCGGGATCGGCGATCACCTTGTCGAGGACCAGCTGCGCCGGGTCCTCGACCGTGATCTCCGGCTTGCCACGGTAGAGCCGGATCCTGCCGGTGACGCAGACCTGCTTGTGGAGGAAGGCCTGCTCGGGCGCCTCGTGGAACCGGGAGCGCACGGAGCCCCAGATCACCGCCTGGAACACCTGGCCGGGATAGGCGGCGCCGAAGTCGAGGAAGGTGGGGCGCCCGCGCGTGCCGGCCGCGTACTTCGTCGCGGCGACGAGCCCGCACACCATGGCCTCCTCGCCCGCGTGCCGGCCGGCGTCGGCGGGCGCGATGCGCTTCGCGGGCGGTGCCGCCGGCGTGCCTCCCGGGGCCGGTGCCCGGCCCGGAGACACCCGCGCCACCGCCAGCAGCAGGGACAGGGCGGCCACCGCCATCACGGCGACGCCCGAGAGCCTGGCCGCGCCGGGCGAGGGAGGCGGAGGGGGCAGAGAAGACGGAGAGGACGAGGAGGACCGGGAGGACCGAGAAGGCGAAGGGGACGGCGTGGGCTCAGGAGATCGTTTCATGCCGGCGACCCGCATGCTCGGAGAACCTCCACCCCTATCCTATGGCGAACCGGCCCATCGTTCCAATCCGGCCAATCCAGCCCAGACCAGCTCGCGGGCCGTTCGCTTCCCTCCTTCCATCCAATCCACTTGCTGCCTTCGTATGCATCCTTAGTGGATCCCGCATTTGACACCGGCGGGGGCGTTGCATAACCTGGGGTCCCATCACCCGCAAGCATCCGCCAGCTCGAGCACCCCCACAGTGGCCGCCATCCCCAACCGGCGCATCGAAGGCAAGTACGAGATCCTCCAGAAGATCCGCGAGGGCGGCATGGGGGCCATCTACAAGGTGCGCCACCGCCTGCTCGACGAAGTCCGCGTGATCAAGATGATGCGTCCGCAGCTCGACGCCGACGCCGAGTTCAAGGCGCGCTTCATCCGCGAGGCGCGGGTCGCCATCAAGCTGCGCCACCCGAACGTCGCCCATCTCTACGACTTCACCATGGGCGACGACGACGTCGCCTTCATCGTCATGGAGTTCATCGACGGCAAGACCCTCGAGGAGCTGCTGAAAGCAGTCGGGCCGCCGCCGCTCGGCCTGGCGATCGAGATCGCCCAGCAGTCGCTGCGCGCGCTCGGCTACCTGCACAGCAAGGGGTTCGTCCATCGCGACATCTCCCCCGACAACCTGATGCTCACCGAGGACCCCGACGGCAATCCGCAGATCAAGCTGATCGACCTCGGGATCGCCAAGGTGGTCGGCGGCGCGGACGCCCATCTCACCAAGACGGGGACATTCCTCGGCAAGCTCCGCTACGCCTCCCCCGAGCAGTTCAGCGCCGCCGGCGTGCCGTCGGCGGACGCGCGCGGCGACCTCTACTCTTTCGGCGTGGTGCTCTATGAGCTCCTGACCGGCGTCCATCCGATCCTCGGCAGCGACCCTTCGTCGATCATCGCCGGCCATCTCTTCCGTCCGCCGCTGCCGTTCGACCAGACCGACCGCGACGGACGCCTGCCGCCCGCCCTGCGCGCCGCGGTCATGCGGGCGCTCGCCAAGAACCCCGACGAGCGCTACGCCACCGCCCGCGAGCTCGCGCAGGAGCTCGCCGCTTGCCGCCAGCCGGGCGACTTGCTGCAGGGCGAGTGGCGGCAAGTGCTGGAGCAGTCGGCTGCCGCGGCAGCCGCCGCCACGGCGGCGCAGGAGGCGGCCGCCAGGCCCAGCAGCACCCAGCTCAGGCTGGACGAGCATTTCGGGCCGACCACCACGCCGACCCCGTCCCTGCTGATGGAGGTCGCCGCCGCGGCCGGCATGTCGTCTGCCGCTGCCGCCGCTGCCGCCGCCGCCGCCGCCCCTGCCGCCACGGCCGCCGGCGCGCCTGCCGCCACCGCGGCCGCCGCGGCCGACGCGGCTCCTGCAGCCAGGGCCCCCGCCGCCGCGGCGCCGGACCCCGCGACGGACACGCCCCCGGAGGCCAGGGTCGGACCCGCCGCGAGCGCGCCGCCCACCATCTTCGCCGCGGAGCTCGCCCCGCTGCTCGACGATGCGCGCGCGCTCGCCGCGAGCGAGAACCTGAAGGAAGCCGGCAAGCTGCTGCGGAAGGCCGAGCGCCTCGCGCCCGCCAGCCCGGACGTGCGAGAGCTGCGCGAGCAGATCGACGAGGCCTCGCGCCGCCGTGCCGAGGAGCGCCGCCGGGCGACGCAGATCGCGCGCAAGGCGGCCGAGATCGGCAAGCGGCTCGACCGCGGCGATCTCGACGGCGGCGCCACCCTGCTCGCCGCGGCCGCCGCCGAGCTCGGCGAGGCCGAGGCCTGGCCGCCGCTGCAGGACCGGCTGGCCGCGTTGCGCGCCGAGGTGCGGCTCGCCGAGGTCGGGGCGCTGCTGATGAGCGCCCGCCTGCTGTGGGCCAACGAGGAGCTCGACCAGGCCCTCGAGACGGTCGCGTCGGCGCGGCGCCTCGAGCCCGAGAACCCCGCCGTGCAGGCGCTCGCCGAGGAGCTCGAGGTCGCCGTGGCGCAGCGGGAGAGGGAGCGCCGCCGCGCCGAGAAGCTGGCGCAGACCGTCGCCGCGGTGAGCTCCCATCTCGAGCGCGACGAGCTCGAAGAGGCCTCCAAGCTGCTCGACTGGGCGGTCGTGCGCTTCGGCGCCGCGCCCACCCTGCGCGAGCAGTGGGAGCGCCTCGAGCAACTCAAGCGGCAGGCGGTCGCGCAGCACGTCGTGGAGATCCTGTCGCGGACCGAGCAGCTGGCCGCGGCCGGTGACCTGGGCGGGGCGCGCGGCGCGCTCGAGGAGGCGCGCGCACTGGCGGACAAGGCGCCCGAGCTGCGCACCCAGATCGCCGAGGCCGACGCCGCCCTGGCCCGCCAGGCCGACCGCCGCCGCGCCGACCGCGCCAACCCGGCCGGCCCCGCCGAAGGGTTGCTACGGGACGCCCGCCTGCTGATGCAGGTCGACGATCACGAGGACGCCGTCCGCAAGCTGGTGCGGGCTCTCGAGCTGGCGCCCGGTCATCCCGACGCCCAGGCCCTCCTCGAGCAGGCCCGCGCCGCCATCCGCCGCCGGCGAGGAGCGCCCCCCGCCGGCGACAAGCAGCGCTCCTAGTGCCCCCAGCCCCCGCCGTCGAGGGCAAGCCAGGCGCTAGCGATTCAGCTGAGACCGGCCACTAGCCGCGCTTCGCCCTGCGCCGCTCCTCGAGAGCGGTCATCAGCCGGCGGGCCTGGTCGGCGTCGATCGAATCCTGGGGAACCGCGAGCAGCGCCTTCAGCTCGCGGATCGCCCCCGCGACGTCCCCGCGAGCGGCAAGTGCGCGCGCCTGGCCGTAGCCGGTGCGGAAGCGCTGGCGAGAGAGCTCCTCGCGGATCTGCGCCAACATGCTCAGCGCGTTGGCGCGCACGCGCGGGTCTCCCGTGCCGGCGGCGGCCCGCTCGTAGAGCGGCGCCGCATCCGCGAGCCGCCGCGCGGCGATCAAGCGCTCGGCGGCGGCATAGTCCAGGCCCGCGGCGGCAGCGTCGATCCGGGCCAGCTCGGCCGGCACGGCGGCGTGCTCGGTGCGCGCCTGCTGCAGCAGCAGGTCCGCCCTGGGCCGCTCGCCGGCACAGGTGTAGAACAACGCCAGCTCGAACACCAGGTCGAGGTCCCGCGGCAGCAGCTGATGGGCGTGCTCGAGCACCGCGCCGGCCGCGGCCGGCGGCGGATTCGAGAACATCAAGGCGCGGCCGAGCAAGATCCAGGCCGCGCCGAGGCTCGGGGCGAGCTCGGTGGCCCGCTGCAGCTCCGACCGCGCCCGGATGATCGCCGCCGCCCCCACGACGGGAGACTCGCGAGCGAAGGCGGGATACCGCTCCAGGTAGATGCGGCCGAGCCGGTAGTGCAGCGACCCATCGCCGGGCGCGAGCTCCACCGCCTTCTCATAGAGGACCTGGGCCTCGTCCAGCCGCCCGGCGCCTTCCTCGAGCTTGGCGAGCACTGCCGCCGTCTTCGCGAGCGCGGCGCTGAATGGCCCGCCCGCACTCGCCCGGGCCGGCACCGGCAGCCAGCCGAGCCCGGCCACGAGAGCGAGAGCCAGGACTCCCCGGCGGCGAAGGCTCGTCGGCATCGGCGCGCTCCTCTCGAAGCACATAGTCTAACTCCCGACCGCGATCGGCCGTGGGTCAGTCTCGAGCCGCGGCCTCGCGCCGCCGGTGTTAGACTTCCCGCCGTTCAAGCCCAGCGAACCAGCCTCGGAGGGGGGAATACGCCGTGGAGATCCTCTCATCCGCGCCCGCGCGCCGTCGCGCCGGCGCTCTCGCCTCCCTCGCGTGCCTGCTGGCCTGCGCCGCGGGCTGCGCCCGGCCGGCGCCGGCGCCGGCCCGCCCCCTGCGCATCGCGCTGCACAGCGATCCGCTGACGCTCGACCCGCACCTGCGCAACGAGGCGCTGACTTACTCGGTGATGCGCAATCTCTACGAAGGCCTGACCGCCTTCGACGCCGAGATGCGCATCGGCCCGGCGCTGGCCGCCTCGTGGGAGAACCCGAACGACCTGACCTGGGTCTTCCACCTGCGCCCCGGCGTGCGCTTCCACGACGGCCGCGAGCTGACCGCCGCCGACGTCGTCTGGAGCATCGAGCGCGCCCGCACCCTGCCCGCGAGCGGCTTCGGCAGCTACGTGGTGGCGGTCGACCAGGTGCGCGCCCGCGACCGCCACACCGTCGAGCTCACCACCCGGCGCCCATACGCCATCCTGCTCAACAAGCTCGCGTTCGTGCTCATCGTGCCCGCCGGCTCACCGACCGAGATCCGCGAACCGGTGGGCACGGGGCCCTACCGCCTGGTCTCCTACCAGCCGGGCGTGCGCCTCGCGTTGCGCTCCTTCGACGGCTACTGGGGCGGAGCGTCCGCCGTCAGCCAGGTCGAGTTCTTGCCGGTCCCGAGCCAGCGCGCGCGCGTCGAGCGGCTGCTGGCCGGCGACCTCGACCTCATCCAGGAGCCCGGAGCGGAGAACTTCGAGCGTATCCGCGCCACGCCGCGCTGCCGGGCGCTGGAGCAGGAGAGCCTGACGGTCGTCTTCCTGCAGCTCAAGACCCAGCGGCCGCCGCTCTCCGACATCCGGGTGCGCCGCGCCATCCACCTGGCGCTCGACCGCCCCGCCCTGGTCGCGGCGGTCCTGCGCGGCGAGGGTCACCCGGTCGGCCAGATGGTGGGCCGCAGCGTCTTCGGCTACGCCCCCGACATCGCGCCGCCGCCGCGCGACCTCGCCGCCGCCAGGCGCCTGCTGGCGCAGGCAGGCTATCCCGGGGGCATCGATCTCGACCTCGAGTTCCGCCCCGGCCGCCAGGCCACGGAGATCCGGCGCCAGCTGGCGGAGGCCGGCATCCGGCTGCGTCTCGTCGAGCGGCCGTGGGCCGCGCTCTATCCGCGCCTCCTCGCTCACCGAGTGGAGTTCTACCTCGGCGCCATCCTCGCTCCCTCGGCCGACGCCAGCGACCTGTTCGACGCCATGGTGCACAGCCGTGACGCGGCCCGCGGATACGGCGACGGCAACTTCGGCGACTATCACAACGCCGCGCTCGACACGCTGATCGAGGAGAGCGGCTCGACGCTCGACATGCTCGCCCGCCGCGCCCAGCTCGAGCGCTGCATGCACCTGTTGATGCAGGACTACGCCCTCATCCCCCTCTACGTGCCCTGGGCCCTCTTCGGCGTACGCGACGACCTCGTCTGGCAGCCGCGCCGCGACGGCTACCTCCTGGCGCGGGAGATGCGCCGGCGCTGAAGCGAGTGTCCCGCTCGGGCCGCTGCTCCGCGCGCCCGGTCCTAGGCCGATTCGCCCATCGCCCTGAAATGCTCCGGCAGATCGAGCGGCGCTGGCCCGTTGAGCGCCGCCGGCACGGCGAAGTAGAAGCCCTGCGCGAACGGCACGCCCATGGCGCGCAGGGCGTGGAACTCCTCGGCGCTCTCCACCCCCTCGGCGATCACCCGGGCGTGGATCTTGTCCGCCAGCACCACCAGCGTCTCGAGCAGGTTGCGCTTGATCGGCGACAGGTGGATGTCGCGCACCAGCGAGATGTCGAACTTCAGGTAGTCGGGCTCGACCTCGGCCACCGTCTGCAGGGAGGAGTAGCCCGCGCCCATGTCGTCGATGGCGATCGAGAAGCCGATGCCGCGCAGGGCGGCGAGGATGGCGCGGAACTCCTTCCACTCGGTGATCGCCACCCGCTCGGTGACCTCGAAGACGATGTCGCGCGGATCGCGGCCCGCCTGGCGCACCTCCTCGAGGATCGGCGCCGACACCAGGTCCGGATCGACGAAGCCATGCGCCGAGCAATTGATGAACAGCTTCTGCGGCGTGTTGAGGCGCGCCGCGCCGCGGATCGCCTGCAGCCGGCAGAGGCGCTCGAGCTCGACGATCTGCTCGGTCTCCTCGGCGAAGGAGAACAGCATCTCGGGGTTCTCGAAGATGTCGCCCGGGGGGCCGGACGACAGCGCCTCGAAGCCGTGGATGATGCCGTCGTCGAGGCGCACGATCGGCTGGTAGCGGATCAGCACGTCGCGCGTCGCGAGGATGCGGCGCAGCTCGTTCAATCGCAGGCCGTGGCGGCGCTCGCGCTGGCGCCGGCAGATCGTGCGCACCTCCTCGATCGACTGGTAGATCGAGCGCTCGATGCGCACCGTCGGGTCGGTATGCACCAGCGCGCTGCCGCAGGAGACCGCGATGCCCTGCGGGATCTCGCTGTCCAGGTCGAGCCGCAGCCGGCCGTAGAGCTCCTCCGCCAGCCGCTCGCGCAGCCGCGTCAGCCGGCGCTCGTCGAGTCCCTGCCCGTCGCGCGGGCCGACGAAGACCAGGAACTCGTCGCCGCGCACCCCGGTCAGCGCCACGGCGTCGCGCGGCGTCAGCGAGCGGCCGCGGAACTCGAGCAGCGCCGTGGTCACCTGCTTGAGCAGCCGGTCGTAGGTCTGCCAGCCGCAGATCGACTCCAGCCGCTCGCCGCTCGCCAGGTCGAGATAGATCAGGCCCATCGGCTCGCCGTCCTCGAGGCGTCTGCGGACGTCCTCGATCACCGCCGGCAGGGCGGGCAGGCCGGTGTTGGGATCGAAGAGATAGCCGCGCAGCTTCAGCCACTCCGCCCGCAGCTCCCAGTATTGCTGGTCGCTCACTCGCTGCCCTCCGTCCGGGGCGGCGGCGGCGGGCCGAGCAGGCCGGCGACCCTGGTCAGGATCTCGCGCACCGCGAAGGGCTTGGTCACGTAGTCGATGGCGCCCTCCTGCAGGCCGCGGATCTTGTCCTTGGGCTCGGCCCGCGCCGACAGGATCACCACCGGGATGCTCGCGGTGCGCTCGTCGAGCTTGAGCAGCTTCAGCACCTCCCAGCCGTCCATCTGCTGCATCATGATGTCGAGCAAGATCAGGTCGGGGAGCTGGCTCTCGGCCTGGGTCAGCCCCTCCATCCCGGAGGTCGCGGTGAGCACCTCGTAGCCGCTCTTGGCGAGCACCAGCCGCAGCACGTCGAGCACGTCCTCCTCGTCGTCGACGACCAGGATCTTGCTCACGCGGCGCCCTCCCGCGGCCCGGCCGCCATCGCCGCCCCGGCCGCCACCGCCGCCCCGGCCGCCCCGGCCGCCTCGGCCGCCGGCACCGCATCCGCGTCCGCGTCCGCGCCGGCGAGCGGCAGCGTGAAGCGGAAGGTGGTGCCCTTGCCCTCCTCGCTCTCGACCCGGATCTCGCGCCCGTGCGCGGCGAGGATCTCGCGCACGATGGCGAGCCCCAGCCCCATCCCGCCATAGGCGCGCGTCGACGACGTGTCCACCTGGTAGAAGCGCTCGAAGATCCTCGCCATGGCCGCCGCCGGAATGCCGATGCCGCGGTCGGCGACCGCCACCTCCGCCTCCTCGCCGCACCGGCTGAGCCGCACCCGGATCTCGCCGCCCGCCCGGGTGAACTTCACCGCGTTGGTGACCAGGTTCTCGAGCACCTGCGCGATGCGCCCCGGATCGCCCCACACCGGCGGCAGCCCGCCCTCGCCCGGCGGCACCTCGAGCCGCAGGTCGCGCGCGGCGCCCTCGCCGGCGCGCACGCTCCCCACCACCTGCGCCGCCACCTCGGCGAGGTCGAACGCTTCGGGCTCGAGCCTGGCGCCGCCGGCTTTGTTCGAGCCAGGCGCGTCGGGGACGTCGAAGCGCGAGAAGGCCAGCAGCTGATCGATCATCCCCATCAGGCGGCGGGAGTTGCGCTGCACGACCTTGAACGCGTCGCGCTGCTGCACGGTGACGTCGCCCAGCAGGCCCTCGTCCATCGCCTCGGTGTAGCCCTGGATGGCGGTCAGCGGCGTGCGCAGCTCGTGGCTGACGTTGGCCAGCAGGTCGCTCTTCATCCGGTCCATCTGCTGCAGGTCGAGGTTCATCTGGCCCAACGTCCGGTTGCTCGTCTCGAGATCGGAGATGGTGCGGGCCAGCTTCTCCGCCATCTGGTTGAAGGTCGCGGCCAGCACCCCGAACTCGTCGCCGGTGGCGAGCTCGATGCGCCGCGCGAGGTGCCCGTCGGCGATGTCCTGCGCGCCGCGGGTCAGCACCTCGATCGGGCCCACGCTCTGCGCGGCCAGCAGGATGGCGATCGCCACGCCCAGGGCGAGCGAGCCCGCCGACAGCCAGAAGATGCGCCAGCCCGCCGCCAGGGCCGCCAGGCGGAGGCTGTCGTAGCTGAACGTGAACGCGACCGAGTAGCGGTGCCGCCCCCACTCCTCGACGTACGGCGCCACCACCACGTAGGCCCGGCCGTCCGCGGCTTGCCAGGCGCTCGGCGCCATGCCCTGCACCGCCGCCAGCAGCCGCTCGCCGGCCGCGGCTGCAGGCGCCTGCCGGCGCTCGACGCGCCCGGCACGATCGTCGCGTCCGGCACGATCGTCGCGTCCGGCGCGCGGGCCGCGATCACCGCGATCGCCGCCGCGATCAGCGCGACCGATGGGCTCGACGGGCTCGACCGGCTCGCCGAGCTCGTTGCCGAGCTCCCGCGAGTCGAACAGCACGCGGCCGCCGGTGTCGTAGATCGCCAGCCGGGCGAGATCGGGCTCGAGCTGCATCTTGTCCTGCACGATCTCGCGGAACTTGCTGTACCCGCTGGCATAGTAGGTCTCGTAGGCGTTGCAGACCTGCGCCGTCGACAGCCGCGCGTAGGCCTGGGCGCGGTTCTCGAGGTCCTCGCGCAGGTGGGGGCGGTTGGCGAGCGCCAGCACCAGGCTGTTGGCCACCAGCACCAGCGCCACCAGCGTCGCGATGGCGAGCACGAAACGGAGCCGCAGGCTGCGGATCCTGCGCACGCGCGCGTCCGCCACCTAGCGCTCCACCCGCCGCATGTTGGCGGCCGGGATGCGGGAGTCGAGCCGCGGGGCCCAGGCCAGGTCCGTGCGGACGCCGTAGAGGTTGTACGGGACGGCCAGCGGGATCAACGGCAGGTCGGCGGCGAGCAGGCGCATGGCGCTCTCGAGGATGCGGCGGCGCTCGTTCATGTTGAGGGTGGCGCCGCTGCTCTCGATCAGCTTGTCGAGCGCCGGGTTGCCGTAGCCGTTGGAGTTGCTGTCGCCGTAGCCGCGCGCCGGATCGCGGGTGTGGATCTTGTTGTCGAAGAGATCGCTGGCGTCGCCCGAGGCGCACTGCCAGCTGCCGTAGTAGAACGCCACCTGCCCGCGCAGCAGGCGCGGGTAGAGCTCGCTCCATGGCCGCGGCCGCGGCTGCAGCCGGATGCCGGCCTCGGCCAGCTGCGCGCGCAGGGGGGCGATGTCCTGGCCGTCGCGGTACTCGATGGCGGCGTCGAGGCCGCCGGGGTGGCCGGCCGCGGCGAGCAGCCGCCGGGCCGCCGCGAGGTCACGGCGCGGCGGCCGGAGCTCCGGCGCATAACCGAAGACCTTCGGACCGACCATCTGCCCTGCCGGGGCGCCGCGGCCGTGCAGCATGGCGCGCACCAGGGCCTCGCGGTCCACGGCCAGGCTGATGGCCTGGCGCACCCGCGGGTCCGAGAACGGCGGAGCGTCCACCCGCGGCTGCAGGTAGTCGACCGCCAGGCCGCCGGCCGCGCGCACCGCGCAGCCCGGCGCCGCCTGCACCCGGTCGGCGAATTCGGGCGGCAGCTCGGCGATGAGGTCCGCCTTGCCGGAGACCAGGCGCGCGACGCGCTTCTCTGCGTCGCTCTCGAAGCCGATGCTCACCCGCGGCTCGCCCGCTTCGCGCAGCGGCCGGCCGCGGCCGAACGCCGCGAGCTCGACGCTGCGGCCCCGCTGGTAGGAGACGAAGCGGTACGGACCGGTGCCCACCGGCCGCGCGATCAGCGGCGGCGCGTCGCGCGGCACGATGGCGATGAAGGTCAGCTTGTTGAGCAGGATCGGGTACGGCCGGCGCGTCTGCACCTCGACGGTGAGCGGAGCGACGGCGCGCACCGCCGCCACCTCGACCAGGTAGCCCGACATCTTGCTCCGCGGATGCGAGCGCGCTCGCTCGAGGCTCATCACCACGTCGGCAGCCCCCAGCGGCCGGCCGTCGTGGAAGCGGACGCCCGGGCGCAGCCGGAACCGCCAGGTGAGATCGTCGGGGTTGTCCCAACCCGCCGCCAGCGCCGGGCGCACGTGCATGTCCACGTCGAAGGTGACCAGCGAGTCATAGACGTTGTCCAGCACCCAGTGCGTGGCGAGCTCGTCGTGCAGATGCGGATCGAGCCCCTGGGGACCGCTGTGGAACACCAGGCGGAGCGGCTTGCCGCCGCCGCCGCCGGCCCCACCCGAGCAGGCCACGCCTCCCCCGATCGCGGCGGCGAACGCCAGCCATGCCACCAGGCGCCGGGTGTGCCACCTCGGCGCCAGCATCCCGCGGCCTCGTGTTTCCGTGCGCCGAGTGTACACCCAGCGGGCCGCGGGGAGAGTAGTGTCCTGGCTAAATTGCCCTTGCCTCCCTCTGTTCTGGCTGGCCGCGGCTCGCCTCCCGGGATACGATCGCCCCGGGGAGGTGCAGGACGATGACCAGAAATCCGTCAATGATCCCGAGGGAGCCGCTGTGCATCCCGCCGGACGCCGGCACCCTGGAAGGATTCCGCCGCTGGAGCTCGAGCGACTCGTTCCCGGAGAAGGGCCGCATCGATTTCCTCGACGGCGAGCTGGAGGTCGACCTGAGCCCCGAAGACATCTACCTGCACGGGGGCGCGAAGACCGCCCTGGCCGCAGCGCTCTACGAGCGGGTGGTCAAGAGCGACCGCGGCGCCGTGTACGTGGACTGTACGCGGGTGGTGTCGGTGACCGCCCGCCTCTCGGTCGAGCCCGACGTGCTGGCGGTGCTCTGGGAGTCGCTCGAGACCGGCCGGGTGCGCGAGGTGCCGGCGGCGAGCCGCAAGGAGGGGCGCTTCATCGAGTTCGAGGGCGCGCCCGACCTCGTGGTCGAGGTGGTCAGCGACAGCTCGGAGCGCAAGGACCGCCGACGCCTGCCGCCGCTCTACGCCCTCGCCGGCGTCCCCGAGCTCTGGCAGGTCGACGTCCGCGGCGCCCGCGGCCCCCACGACGCCGAGCTCGGCATCCACCACCTCGGACCTGAAGGCTATGAGCAGGCGCCGGTCGATGCCGGCGGCTGGTGCGTCTCGCGCTTCCTCGGCGGCCGCTGCCGCCTGCTGCGGCGCGCGGTCCACGGCTCGCGCTTCGTCTACGAGCTCGAGGTCGCCGCCCAAGAGCCGGAGTAAACATAGCGCCTCCGGGCCAGCGCCGTTGCCGATCGGCGACTCAGGCCCCGCGCGCGATCGGCAGCTTCGCGCGGCGGTTCAGCGCCTCGTCGGCGGCAGACAGGGAGAGCCCGGCGGCGCGGAAGACTGATGGTAGGCTTCCGCGGGACCGGAGGCGGGATCGTCATGTACCGGGCAAAGCTTGGCACCTTACCGCCCGCCCAGCGCCGGCTGTGGGAGGAGCTCGGCGGTGTTCCGCGCGAGTTCGTGCTCTACGGCGGCACGGCGCTCGCGCTCAGGTTCGAGCACCGGAGCTCGGAAGACTTCGACTTCTTCGCCAACCGCCCGTTCTCACCGGCCGACCTCGAGGCGGAGGTTCCTTTCCTCCGCGGTGCTGTGCGCCTGCAGTCTTCTCCCAACACCCTCGTCTCGCGGGTCGACCGTGGCGGGCCGGTCAAGGTCTCGTTCTTCGGCGGTCTCGCCTTGCGGCGCGTCCGCGATCCGGAAGGCGTCGAGGGACTGCCCGGATTTCGCATCGCCTCGCCGCTGGACTTGGCGGCGACCAAGGTGAAGGTCGTGCAGGACCGCGCCGAGAGCAAGGACTACCTCGACATCAGCCGCCTGCTCGAGAGCGGTATCGGTCTGCCGGCAGCCCTGGGCGCCGCGCGTGCCGTCTACGGCCCAACCTTCAATCCGCTGCCAAGCCTGAAGGCCCTCTGTTACTTCGGCGATGGCGACTTGACTTCCCTTCCAGGCGACGTCCGCACCCGGCTCGCGGAGGCGGCAGGCCGGGTCGACTCACTCCGCATTCCCGAGATGCAGCCACTCTCCGGAGGGATCGCGCCGTGAACGACCTCGAGCGGCTGGCCGCTCGCCTCGTCTGGTGGCAACCGGCGGCGGCGACGCTGCAAGACCGGGAACGCCTGCTCGCACATGTCATGGTCTACGGCACGCCCGAGGATCTCGCCGTGGCGCACCGGCACTTTCCGGAGAGCGCCTTTCGCGCCGTGCTCGCCCAGCCGCCGCCGGGGCTCTTCGATCCACGCTCCTGGGCTTACTGGCACGTCGTCTTCGGTCTCGAGGCGCCGGGCGACCCGCCGGGGCGCGCGCTGCCCGGGTGATGCGCGGCCGGCCGACCGGCGCTCAGCGCTCGGCCGCCGCGCGCCGGTCGCGGGCGCCGCGGCGCTGGCGGAGGGCGCCGACGGCGAGGGTGGCGAAGAACAGCAGGCTCGCCGCCAGGACCACCGCGCCGCCGGTCGGCACCAGCAGCCGCGTCGAGATGCCGAGGCCGCCGGCGCCGGCCAGGAAGGCCACCGCGATGCTCAGCAGCAGGTAGGCGCGGGTGCCGCGCGCCAGGTTGCGGGCCGCTGCCGCCGGCACCACCACCAGCGCCTCGACCAGCAGCGCGCCGATGACCTTGAGGCCGACCACGATCGCCGTGGTGAGGAGCACCGCGAACAGGTACTCGACCCACGCCGAATCCACCCCCGCCACGCCGGCGAGCGGCGGGCTGAGGCTGTCGAGCAGCATTCCGTTGTACTCGCGCACCATGAGCGCCGCCACCCACAGCCCCGCCGCCGCGAGCAGCACGAGGTCGCCGTCGGTGACCGTGAGCAGGCTGCCGAACATCACCGACTCCACCTGGTGGATGTTGAAGCGCCGCGTGACCGCCACCAGCAGGCAGATTCCCAGGCCCAGCGTCAGGGCGAGGAAGACCCCGATCAGGGTGTCCGGCGGCAGGGCCGAGCGCCGCTTGACGTACACCATGCCCAGCGCCGACAGCAGGCAGAAGCCGAAGATGCCGCCGTAAGGCGCGTTGAGCGGTTCGCCGGCAAGCAATCCGATCGACAGGCCGGTGAGCGCCGCCTGCCCGAGCGCGGCGCTGAAGAAGGCCATGCGCCGCGCCACCACCAGGTGGGACAGGCCGCCGAGCAGCGGCGCCAGCACCAGCACCGCCAGGAAACCGCGCACCATGAACGGATACTGGAAGTCGGACGGCAGCCTCCCGGACCGTGCCAACTCCGCGACCCATTCGTAGAAGCGCTCGCTCACGCCGTCACCTCGTCTCAGGAACCATAGCCTGCCGGCGCCCCCGGCAGCCCCACCAGCTCCACCAGCGCCTGCCCGCCGGCCAGCACCTCGGCGGTCGGCCCGTCCGCGCGGACCGTCCGGGCGAGCACGGTCACGCGGTCCGCCAGCCGGCGCACCTGCGCGAGGTCGTGCGACACCATCAGCACCGTCACCCCGTCGCCGCGGCAGAGCGCCAACAGCAGCTGCTCGAGCCGCCGCACCGCTTCCTCGTCGAGGCCGCTCGCCGGCTCGTCGAGCAGCAGGAGCTCGGGGAGCGGGTCGAGAGCGTGCGCCAGCAGCACCCGCCGCAGCTCGCCGCCGGAGAGCACGGAGAGCGCCTTGCCCTCGGCGCCGGCGAGGCCGACGCGCGCCAGCAGTGCCGCCACCCTGGCCCGCGTCGCGGCAGCGATCCCCAGGCACACCGGCCGGCGCTGCCGGGTGAGCGCGAGGAAATCGGCCACCGTCACCGGCAGGGTGCGGTCGACCGCGAAGCTCTGCGGCACCAGCCCGATGCGGCCGTCGCGGCGCCAATGCGCGACGATCCGCCCGGCGAAGCCGATCTGGCCGAGGATGGCGGCGAGCAGGGTGCTCTTGCCGGCGCCGTTGGGGCCGACGAGCACGTGCAGAGTGCCGCGCGCGACCGTCAGGCTCACCTGCTCGAGCAGCGCCTCGCCCCCGCGCCGCACCCACAGGTCCCGCATCTCGAGCAGCGGCGCGCCGGCATCCCCCCTTGCCGGCGACCCGTCCGGCGGCGGCCCGGCCGCTGCGCCGGCAAGACGGACCGCCGGCTCAGCCATGCGGTGGTGCGACGCGGCGCGGCGCGGCCGTGACCAGCGCCTCGATCATGGTGTCGACGTTGCGCTGCATCTCTCTCTCGAACTTGTCGGCGGTGTAGGCGCCCGAGGCGATGTGGCTGATGGTGTAGACGCGAACGCCGGTCTCGCCGCGCAACACCGCGAGCAGCTGTGGTGGAAAGCTCTCCTCGCTGAACACCACCCGGATATGCTCGCGGCGCAGCAGCTCGATCATGTCGCGCAGCTCCGCCGCCGAGGGTGTCAAGCCGTGCGCCGGCTGCACCACGCCGGCCACCTCCAGGCCGAACTCCTGCAGCAGGTAGCCATAGCCGTCGTGCACGGTGACCACGCGAGTGATCGTGGCGTCGGCGAGCTTCGCCGCGGCGCGCGCCTTGATCAGGCGCAGGCGCCGCGCATACGCCTCGGCGTTGCGCTGCAGCGCCGGAGCCGCGGCAGGCCGCAGCGCCGCGATCGCCTTCTCGATGGCGTAGGTCTGCTGCACCGCGTTGGTGAACGAGATGAAGGTGTGGGAGTTGACCGCCGTGCCATGCGCCGAGCGGATCTGCGGCGTCGCGTCATTGGGCCGGATGACGACGACCTTGCGGTTCCCCGACGCCCGCAGCATGGGGAAGATGAAGTCGTCGTGCCCGATCCCGTTGACCACGAGGGCGTCGAGATCGGCCAGCTTCCGGATGTCCTCCGGCCGCGGCTGGTAGTCGCCGGCGTCGATCTCTCCGGGCAGGATCGGACGCACCTCGAAGCCTGGCAGGTCGCCCACGATGTTCCGGGTCCACGAGTAATAAGGGTGCAGCGTCACCCCGATCACCAGCGCCGACCCCGAGCCGGGGGCCTTCGCCGCCCCGGCCGCCGTCCGCGCCGCGGCTGCCGGCGGTGGCGGCGGCGGCGCGATGCCTTCGGCAGCGAACGCCGCGCCGCCGTGGATCGCCGGCAGGGCCAGGAGGGCCGGCAGCGCCTGCAGGGCAAGCAGGGCCACGCCGGCCAGGGCGCCGCGAGCGCCGCACCGGCGGCGGAACCACGATTCACGCATCTCGGCAGCCTCCGTCCTCAATGCCCCTCATGGTCCGTGACCGCTCGCCGCCCCTCACTGCCGCGTCGCGCCGACCAGCACCTGGGTCCAACCCCGGGCGTAAGGAACGGCGATCACCCCGGCGTCGCGGCCGGGGTCGTCCGCCGCCACGGACGGGCCCGCCGCGCCGGCCCCTGCCGCCGCCGGCGGCGACACGCGCAGCCAGACCGAGACATGGAGCAAGGTCCCGTCCGCCAGCCGGTGGTGGACCTCGTCCGTCGCCTGCGCACCGGCGGCGGCACCGGCGGCGGCACCGGCGGCGCCGCCGCCGATCGCTCGAGCTCCCTGGGCCGGCCCGGCGCCGCCTGCCGGCCCACCCGGCGGCGATCCCTGCGCCGGGGCCCCCGGATCAGGCTCCTGCACCAACAGCAGGAAAGCCGGATCGCGGCGATCGGCCGGCAGGCCGAGATAGTTCACGATCGTGCCTTCCTGGCGCAGCTGCCAGCGGTAGAACCGCCGGCCGCCGCGCCCGGCGGCATCGGCGAAGGGCGGGACGCCCCGACCGGCGAGCGTCCCCGGAGCGGGCCAGCGGCGCGTCGAGGAGCGTACGTTCTCGGCCTCGAGCAATCCCTCCTGCAGCTCGCGGAACAGCCGCTGGTCCTCGCCGCCAAGGCCCCGGAACAGCCGCTGGTAGGGCATGAGGTCGCGCGCATCGTTTCCGCCAGGGCCGCCAGGGCCGCGAAGGCCGCCAAGGCCGCCAGGGCCGCCGGGGCCGGTCACGGCCTTCCAGCCCGCAGTCGCCGCGCTCGCCACCGCGCCGGCCGCGGCGCTCCCGGGCGCCGCCCCTCCCACACCGATCCCGGCGGGAGCCGCGGTGTCGGCGATGTAGATCCACGTCGCCAGCACGATCAGCGCCGCCGCCCGCAGCACGTTCCAGGTCTCGGCGCGCGCCGAGGGCGGCGCAATCTCGACGGTGCGCACGGCCGGCTGGCTGACAGAGGGGACTTCCATCGCGGGTGAGCGGGTCCTGGGAGCCGCCCGAGTATAACGCCGCCGCCCCCCCGGTCGAGGGTCCTGTCCTCGCGAGGGTCCAACCCCTCCTGCCCCCTTGGGGCGAGGGGTCCCAGGGGAACCGGCCTCCGACTTCGGCACCCCTCGCCCAAAGGGGCAGGAGCGGCTGGACCCTCGCAAACGGACCCACGACCAGCCCCCGGGTCTCAAAGCTCTCCGTCTCGCTCTCCGTCTAGCATTTCGCCGACCTTCTCACGACAGAGAAGCAGTGCTATACTCACGAACAGTCTTTCCCATTGCTGGTTCTGGTACTCCCTTTGGGGGACGACGGGCAGCCAGCAACGTGGTTGGATCGAGTAGGAATGGAGGAGGAGAGGAGGAAGTGTTCATGTCCAGAAGCCCTTCGAGATGGCGACGTGCTCTTGCGGCGCTGCTCGTCGCGATGGCCTGCACCCTGGCCGTCCCGCCGAGAGCCAACGCGGCTGCCTTGAACATGGATACGTTCTACGTTCCTGCGAACAGGCTATGGAACAAGGCAATGGACTGGATCCGCAGCTTCTGGATGCCCGCGAGGAGCGGCCCGAACAGCACGAAGTTCGGCGCCGGGCAGAGCAGCGACGGACGGACCAAGTCCACCTCGTCCTTCTAGGCCGGTTCGCCGGCTTGCCCGCCTGGCGGCAGCGCGCCGCCGGCATGGTTCACAGTGTCGCTCTTGTAACCAAAACGAGAATATGTTGTAATCTCATCAAAGTCGCCCTCGGGGGGATGCAGCGTGGGTGATCATCCGACGTCAGCGGAGCTGGAGCGGCTGCTCCATGGTGGACTCGGCCGCGACGAGATGCGTGCCGTGGTGCGCCATCTCCTGACCGGCTGTGCGACCTGCCGGGCCGCTCTCGCCGCCTACTCGCACCTGCTCTTCCCCCGCCGTCCATCCGACGTTCCCTCCAGCCGGTCCAGCCGCGAGCGCTGCGCGCCGGGCGACGCCGAAGCGTCCCGCACCGTTCCCCTCGGCTCGCGGACCATCTCCTTGCTGACCGCCTGTCCGCACACCTCTCCCACGGGTTTCCCAGCGGCCGTCCCGGAGGCCTCGGGCCCCATGGGCTCTCCGCAGACGCCGCCGGCGCCGCCATCGCCGCAGGCGCCGGCGACCCGGGTGATCTCGGAGAAGCTGGAGCCCGCGGAGGAAGCGGCAGCGCTGGCGACGTGGGAGACGCCGGAGACGCCGGAGACGCCGGCAATCGACGCCGCCTACGAGCGGGCGATCGATCGCGCGCTGGCGTCCGTCGTCCGCTACGGCACCGAGGCGACCCGCGAGTCGAAGCGCGTCAAGCAGGTGCTCGCCGTCCTCGAGCGGAAGGGCGTCGCGGGCTTCTGCGAGATGCCTGCCCACCTCCGCGGCCTTGCCGGCTACGAGGCGCTGCTCGAGCGGAGCTGGTCGCTGCGCTTCGACGATCCGCGGCAGATGGTGCAGCTCTGCGAGCTCGCCTCCGTCGTCGCCGCCGGGTTGTCGCCCAGCCGGTACGGCGGCGAGCGGGTCCGAGACTTCCAGTGCCGCGCCGCGATCGAGCTGGCCAATGCGTACCGCGTCATCGGCCGTCCAGCCGAGGCGCAGGCCGCCCTCAACGAGGCGCTCGAGTTCTTCCGCATGGGCACCCAGGATCGCCTGATGGCGGCCCGCCTCTTCGTCATCCAGGCGCAAGTCTCCGGCGACCGCCGCAACTTCGAGACCGCCCTGGCCGCCTTCGACAGCGCGATCAAGGTCTATCGCGACTACGGCGAGCCGTACCAGGTGGGCGATACGCTGATCAAGAAGGGCATGTATTGCGGCTACGCCTGCCGCCTCGACGAGGCGCTCGAGCTGCTCACCGAGGGACTGGCGCTGATCGACTCCACCACCCACCCGGAGTTGGCGCTGCTCGCCGTCCACAACCTGGCGAACATCCTGGTCGACTCCTCCAGGTACCGCGAGGCGCGCACTCTGCTGTGGCGCAACCAGCCGCTCTACCGGCGCTACGGCGGTCGCGTCCTGTGCCTCAGGCTGCGGCTGCTCGAAGGCCGGATCCACGCCGGCATCGACGAACCCGAGCGCGCCGATCGGGACTTCGAGGAGGCACGGCGCGGCTTCGCCGAGCTCGGCCAGCCGTACATGGCGACGCTGGTTCTCCTCGACCTCGCGGCGCTGCACATCCGCCAGGGGCGTGACGCGGACGCGCGCCGCGAAGCGCTAGAGGCGGCCGACACCTTCCTCGGCCTCAACATCGGCCGCGAGGCGGCGGTGGCCATGATGCTGCTCAAGTCGACGGTCAAGTTCCGCCTGGCGACCACCGCCGTGCTGCTCGAAGAGATGGCGGAGTTCATGCGCGCCGCCGAGCACGATCCCCAGGTCAGCTTCCACAAATACTTCTCTTGAGCCGCCACGCCGGCGGCCCGGGCAACCTCGCGGCCACGCGGCACGGCCGATGCGCCCCGATGCGATGGACGCGAGCGCGCTGCCAGCGATCCCAGCGCTGCCAGCGACCCCGGGCGATGCGGGCGATGCGGGCGCTCGCGCCGCCCCCGAGGGCGAGCGGCGGGAGCGGCCCGCCGGCACTACTCGGCTTCGCCGGCGCCTTCGGCCCGGTCTTCCACGCCGCGGATCAGCTTGCGGAGCGACACCATGACCATGGAGTCGACGTCCTCTTGCGTCACCGTCTGCTTGGGACGTGCCGGGGCGGACGGCGCGGCCGATCTCTCCCAGGTCTCGGGTTCGCCGTGCATGTTCTCGAGCAACCGCTGCAAGCGGTCCTCGGCCGGGTTGTCCCCCCTGGTGAAGGGGTAGGCCACGACGAACAGGCGGGCGGGCGAGAAGTGGATCACGCGCAGGATGCTCAGCAGGTGCTTGAGCTTGAACTCGAGCCCGCCGCGCATCAACCGAGTGATCGTCCCGACGCTCCAACCCAGCTCCCGCTCGACGTCGCGGTAGGTCAGGTTGGACAGCCGGATGGCCGACTGCAGCATCGCGGTGATGCGTGCCCCCTCCGACTTCGACATCTCTCGGGAGATTGCCGCTCCTCCCCCCTCCTGCGGTGCACCGGTTTGACGCCTCGACTTTTTCATTTGTAGTTTCCACCCTCCCCATTGGTTATCCAAGATGATAGCGCATTTTACGCCAAAGCGAGAGATATCTTGGCATTCTATGTACCAGGAACGCCGCCACGCCCGTTGCCGTAACCGCTCTACGGGCTCCACCCTCCAGGCTTGGACCCTCCCAGCCGGGGTGCCGCGACTGGCGACAGGCGGAGCCGCGGCCTCGCCCAAACGGCGAGAGGGAGGTAAGGGCAATCTAGCAATTCAGGACACTACCGGTCCTCGGCGCCCGGCCGCACGCGCCTCGTTGGCGGTAGGATAGGGACGCTCGCATGCTCACGCGCCTGAGAGTCTCCGGCTTCAAGAATCTCCTCGACCTGGATCTCCACTTCGGTCCCTTCACCTGCGTCGCCGGCGTCAATGGCGCCGGCAGGTCCAACCTCTTCGATGCCGTGGGATTCCTCGGCGCCCTCGCCGACCGCCCGCTCGTCGATGCCGCCGAGTCCGTCCGGACCAGGGACCGGCGGGCAACCGAGGTCGACAGCCTCTTCTTGCGCGCCGGCGCCGACTCCGTCGCGGAGATGTCCTTCGCGGCCGAGATGATCGTGCCCGGCGAAGCGGTCGACGATCTCGGGCAGACGGCGCGGCCGAGCATCACGTTCCTCCACTACCACCTGGTCCTGGCCAGGCGGCAGGACGCGGCGTCCAGGCATCTCGGACCGCTCGAGATCGTCAAGGAGGAGCTGAGCCACATCAACCTCGGCGAGGCCTTCAGGCACCTGCCGTTCCCACACCGCGCCGCCACCTGGCGGCGATCCGCCGTCACCGGCTCGCGCCGGGCGCCCTACTTCATCTCCACGGAGCGCGAGGGCGGCAACCGCGTCGTCACGCTCCACCAGGATGGCGGCGGCGCCCGTCACTGGATCGTCCCGGCTCAGAGCCTGCCACGCACCGTCCTCTCGGCCGCCAACGCCGCCGAGAGCCCGACGGCGCTGGCAGCCCGGCGCGAGATGCAGTCCTGGCAGCTGATGCGGCTCGAGCCTTCGAGCTTGCGCGAGCCTGACGACTTCCGGGCACCCACCAGCCTGGGCGGCGACGGCGCGCACCTCGCCGCGACGCTGCATCGCCTGGCCACCGCCGCCCGGCCGCTCGACGCCGCGGGAGCCGGCAGCGCCGCGCCGGCGGTGCCGGAGCAGCTCTACGGAGCGCTCGCCGCCCGCCTCTCGGAGATCGGCGAGCTCGGCGAGATCGGCCCGGAGGTCGGCGAGATCCGCGTCGAGGCCGACGCCAAGCGAGAGCTGTTGACGCTGGTGGTAACCGGCCGCGACGGCGTCGCCCATGCGGCGCGCTCCCTCCCTGACGGCATGCTGCGCTTGCTGGCGCTCGCGGTCCTCGCCGTCGATCCGCGGGCGCCCGGCCTGCTCTGCCTCGAGGAGCCGGAGAACGGCATCCATCCGGCGCGCATCCCGGCCCTGCTGCGCCTGCTGCAAGCGATTCCGACCGACGTCGACGAGCCGCTCGGCGCCGGCAACCCACTGCGGCAGGTCATCGTCAACACGCACTCCCCGGCCGTGGTGAGCGGCGTGCCCGACGACAGTCTCCTCGTCGCCGAGCCGCAGGAGGCGTCGCTCGCCGGGCAGAGCGCGAGGACCGTGGCCTTCCGCGCCCTCTCCGGAACCTGGCGCGCGCCGCGACAGCAGGGCATCGCCGCGGTGACGCGCGCCGAGCTCCTCGGCCCGCTCCACCTCGAACCACATCCGCCGGCCGGGGCGAGGCACCGCCGCGCGTCCCGGCGCGAGGACCCGCAACCGCTGCTGCCGCTGCTGCCTTATTCGTAGCTTCGGTAGTGTCCTGGCTGGATTGCCCTTGCCTCCCTCGCGCCGTTTGGGCGAGGCCGCGGGTCCGCCTGTCGCCAGTCGCGGCACCCCGGCTGGGAGGGTCCGCAGTCCTAGGCCGTCGCCCTCTAGAGACTTGGACCCCTCGCCCAAACGGCGAGAGGGAGGCAAGGGCAATCCAGCAATCAAGGACACTACCCGTAGCTCCCGTAGCCCCCGTAGCCCGCCGCCGTTGACGCCGTCGGGCTCGCGGCCATACGCTGGCGCCGCGCACCGGCGCCCGACCGCCATGAACCGCTCTCCCAGAGTCCCCTGGGCGCCTCTTGCCTGCGCCGCCGCGCTGCTTCTGTTGCCCGGCGCCTCCCGGCGCCAGTCGCCGGCGGCGCCGGCCGCCCCGGCGAGCGCTCCAGCGGCCGCGCCGGGGAACGCTCCACCTGCCGGCCCGGATCCTCAGTTCCTCGAGCAGTACACGGCGACGCTGCGCTTCACCCTCGGCACGCCGCAAGCAATCCAGGTCGTGCCCGGCGGACGGGCTGTGCTCTTCCTACGTTCGGGACCGCGCTCCTTCGTGCGGGACCTCTACGAGCTCGACCCCCGGGCCGGTGACGAGCGCCTGCTGGCCAGCGCCGCGCAGCTCCTGGGCGGCGGCGAGGAGCGCCTCTCCGCCGAGGAGAAGGCGCGCCGCGAGCGCGCGCGGCTCGCCGCCCGCGGCATCGCGTCCTTCGCCCTCCCGGACGACGGCGCGCGCGTCCTGGTGCCGCTCTCCGGCCGCCTGTTCGTGATCGAGCGCTCGACCGGCGCGGTCCGCGAGCTGCCGGCGGCCGGCGGATACCCGCTCGACCCTCGCTTCTCGCCTGACGGCGCGCGCGTCGCCTGCGTCCGCGAGGGCGATCTCTACGTCATCGACGTCGCCACCGGATCCCAGCGCCGCCTGACCACCGGCGCCACGCCGACACTCACTCACGGCCTTGCCGAGTTCGTGGCACAGGAGGAGATGGACCGTCACGAGGGCTATTGGTGGTCACCCGACGGCCAGGCCCTGGCGTACGAGGAGGCGGACACCAGCCGGGTCGAGGTCTTTCACATCGCCGACCCGATGCACCCCGAGCGCCAGGCCGACGCGTGGCCTTACCCGCGGCCAGGCCGGGACAACGCCGTGGTACGGCTGGGCGTCGTGCCCGCCGCCGGAGGTGCAACGGCGTGGGTGACATGGGACCGCACCCGCTACCCCTACCTGGCGGCGGTGCGCTGGCAGCGCGGCGGACCTCTCACCCTCCTGGTACAGAACCGGGAGCAGACGGAGGAGCGGCTCCTGGCCGCCGACCCTGCGACCGGCTCCACCCGCACCCTGCTCATGGAGAGCGACGCCGCCTGGCTCAACCTCCTGCCCACGGTTCCCCGCTGGCTCGAGGACGGCTCCGGCTTGCTGTGGATCAGCGAGCGCACCGGCGAGCCCCGCCTCGAGCTGCGCGGCAGCGACGGCGCTCCGCGGCGCTGGCTGACCCCGCCGGACTTCGGCCTGCGGGCGCTCGCGGGTGTCGACATCGCCGGCGGCACCGCCTACGTCGTCGCCAGCGCCGATCCGACCGAGGAGCAGCTGTGGCGCGTGCCGCTGGGCGGCGGTCAGCCGGCCCCGCTGACCCGCGAGCCGGGCATGCACGCCGCCGTCTTCGCGCGCGACGGCAGCGCCTCGGTTTGGTCGGAGACGCTGCTCTCCGGCGAGCGCCGCTGGAGCGTGCGCGGCCGGGACGGCGGCGAGACCGGGCGGCTGCGCTCCGTCGCCGAGAGGCCGCCGTTCTTCCCCAACTTCGAGCTGACCAGGCTCGGCCCGCTGGCATTCAACGCCGCGATCTTCCGTCCGCGGAGCTTCGAGGCGGGCCGCCGGTACCCGGTGCTGGTGAGCGTCTACGCCGGACCCCACGTCCAGACCGTCCGCCGCGAGCCCTGGGGGCCGTACCTGCTCGACCAGTGGATCGCCGACCACGGCTTCATCGTCCTCACCCTCGACGGCCGCGGCACCCCGGGGCGCGGCAGGGCGTGGGAGCGCGCCATCAAGGGCAACCTGATCGACATTCCGCTCGCCGACCAGGTGGCCGGCCTGCAGGCGGCCGGCGCGAGGTACCCGGAGATGGACCTCGCCCGCGCCGGCATCTTCGGCTGGTCCTTCGGCGGCTACTTCTCCGCGATGGCCGCGATGCGCCGCCCCGACGTCTACCGGGCGGCGGTCGCCGGGGCCCCGGTCAATGATTGGCGGGACTACGACACCCACTACACCGAGCGCTACCTCGGCCTGCCGCAGGCCAACCCGGAAGCCTATCGCCACAGCGCGGTCGAGACCTGGTGCCCCGACCTCCGGGTGCCGCTGCTCGTCGTCCATGGCACGGCCGACGACAACGTCTACTTCATGCACAGCCTCAAGCTGACCGACGCCCTCTTCCGCGCCGGCCGCCCCTACGAGTTCCTCGTCCTCCCCGGCTTCACCCACATGGTCCCCGACGCCGCCGTCCAACGCGCCCTGCAAGAGCGCATCCTCGCCTTCTTCGCCGCACACCTGGCGCCGCCTCCCGGAAGGTGACCGCCCTCACTAGCGGCCGTCAGTTTCCTCGAGCCGCCGGCGAAGAGACTGGTAGCCGCAGGGGAGGAGGCCAGGGGCGCGGGCGGCGGATCTCCTCGCCGCCGACCTTTGGGCGAGGCGCCGCACTCCACCACCCCCTCCGCATCCACGACCTCCAGCGCCTCGCCCAAAGGGAGGCGGCGAGGAGATCCGCCGACCGCGGCCCGGGTCGGAGGGAGATTCCCCGTAGGCCCTCAGGACGGGAGGCCCGCGACGAGGCTCCCGAACCGCTCGAGGTCGACGTTGCCTCCTGAGAGCACGACCCCGATCCGCCGCCCGGCGACCCCGGGGACCTTGCCGTGCAGGAGCGCCGCGAATCCTGCCGCCCCACCGGGCTCGACGATCAGCTTCAGCCGCGACGCGAGCAGCGCCATCGCCCGGCGCAGCTCGAGGTCGGAGACGGTCAGGACGTCCTCGGCCAGCGCCCGCACGATCGCCAGCGTGCGGGCCGCCGGCCGCATGGTCATCAGCGCGTCCGCGATCGTCGCCGGCAGCGGCACGCTGACCGGCTCGCCGGCGGCCAGGGAGCGCTTCATGTCGTCGCCCGCCTCGGGCTCCACCCCGAAGACCCGCAGCCCGGGCCGCACCCCTCGCCCCGCGACCGCGATGCCGGACAGCAGGCCGCCACCGCCGCAAGGAGCGACCACCGCGTCCAGGTCGGGCACCTCGTCGAGCAGCTCGAGCGCCAGCGTCCCCTGTCCGGCGATCACCGCGTCGTCGTCGAACGGCGGCACCAGCACCGCCCCTTCCTCGGCGACGATCCGCCGCGCCATCTCCTCGCGGTCCCCGGAGGCCCGGTCGTAAGGCACCACGAGCGCGCCGTAGCCGCGGGTCGCCGCGACCTTGATCGCCGGCGCATCGGTCGGCATCACGATCGTCGCCCGCATCCCCAGCTCGCGCGCCGCAAGCGCCACCGCCTGCGCATGGTTGCCAGACGAGAACGCCACCACCCCGCCCGCCCGCTCGGCGGGACTCAGCAGCGTGAGCCGCGAGAACGCCCCCCGTGCCTTGAACGCGCCCCCCCGCTGGAACAGCTCGCACTTGAAGAACACCCGGCAGCCCACCAGCGCGTCCAGCTGCCGCGAAGTGAGCACCGGCGTCCGATGGACCCGCCCCGCGATCCGCTCGCGCGCCGCGCGCACGTCCGCCAGCGAGACGGAGAGAGGAGAAGCGGCGGCGGTGGTCATCGGCGCCCCGCCGCGCACGTCTCATTGATCATTTCCCCAAGGGCCCCCTTGCGAATAGGTTCCGGTCCCGCTTCCATGCTGTCCAATGCGTCCTCGTCCTCCGGAGCCAGGCGAAGCTGTAGTCTCCCGCATGCTCCATCTTACCAAAGACGTTGCCTTTCTTCCTCTGTTACAACCCCATTGGGCGGTGGCCGGGGAATCTTGACGCAGCGTCCGTCTTTCCTCCAGGAGTTTCATTGGCCGCGCCTGGCCGAGGAGCAGGTCATGAGCATTCTGAGTGTTAACAAGTTGGCCCTCGATCTCGTCGCACGGGACTTCAGCGACGGCCATACGCCGACCAATGCCGGCCCAACGAAGACTTCCCGCGCACTGGCCATCCTTCATCTGGCGGCGCGAGATGCCTATGCGAAGGTGACGTCCACCTTCCCGCCGCGGCTTTCTGGGTTGCCGAGTCCGCCGGCGGGCCTGGGGACCAACGACGCCACCGGGGCCGCTGCCGTCTTGGGAGCAGGGGTTCGCGCCGCCAACCTTCTGTATCCGGACGCCGCAGAATACATCGGCACGCAGGCGACGATCCTGACTGCCGGGGTCGATCCCATCGCTCTGTTCTATGGCTCCCAGATCGCCGACAAGTGGGTCGCGAGCCGGCAGGGCGACGGCTCGAGCCTGCCGCAAACCGACGAGTTCTTCAGCCTGGAACCCGGACACCATCGGCACGATCCGGTCAGTCGCCAGCCTAACCTGGGTCGCGCGTGGGGCCGGGTGACTCCGTTCGTGCTGGACGACGTTGCGACTGATGCAAAGTTGAATCCACCTCCTGGGATCACGACGGCTGACTACGCCAAGGCCTTCGACGACGTGTTCGTTAATGGCCGAGACGACATCGAGCGCAGGGCGGTGAAATTCCAACGGCATGCCGCGATCGGTATCTTCTGGGCCTATGACGGATCGAATAAGCTCGGAACCACGCCCCGCCTCTACAATCAGGTCGTCCTCAAGACCAAGGAATTCCAGGATCTTCCCCACGCGCAGAAGGTAAACGTCCTGACGGCAATCAACGCTGCCATGGCCGACGCCGGTATCGCAGCGTGGTATTGGAAGTACGTGTACGACTTCTGGCGGCCAGTGGTGGCAATACGCGAGGCCGAGGCTGGATCGGGGCCAACTGGACGAGGCGACAAGAACAAGCACCGGAAGCAACGCGGCGACTTCTTCTGGCTGCCGCTAGGCGCGCCGAAGAGCAACCCCTTCCCGAACCCGCTCGCCGGTGCGCCCGGCAGCAACTTCACTCCGAACTTCCCTGCCTATCCCTCGGGACACGCAGCCTTCGGCACGGCTTGTTTCACGACACTTGCCGGTCTGCTGGGCACCAAGCTGGAAGACATTACCGTGAACTTCGTCTCGGACGAATTCAACGGCATCACCACCGACAACGAGGGGGTTGGTCGCCCGCAGTGGGAGCAGTCGTTCACGCTCAGAGAGGCGATCGCACAGAACAAGATCAGCCGAATTTATCTCGGCGTCCATTGGATTTTCGATGCCACCGGTGGCGAAGCTGTCGGCGCGGCAGTGGCGAAGAAGGTGATCTCGGCCTTCAAGTGAGGCTCGGAGGAGCTCCCCGCTCCGAGGGGTCGCTGCTAGCGCTGCTCCCTGTCATCCGGGAGCGGAAAACCTGGCGCGGCGTCCGTCTGACTACGTGACTAGACGAGAGGCAGCGCGGAGGCTAGCAGCCTCACGCCGCCGAGAGAGGGGTATACTTGCTTCAAGTTCGTCAAATCGGCTTTTCTGTATCCGCCCCCTCGGCTACCGGACGGCGAGCGTTGGTGGATCGAGCGTCGACTGTTGGAGGCGATCTGCGGCGAGACCTTCGACGGCTGCTCCTGGTATTGGGGCTCATCGTGCTCCTTGCCCGTGGTCTGCTGCTCCTATGGTCGCGCCTGCCGCGCGTCGGGGCGAGCCTTGGCAAGGAAACAAGGGAGCTCTACGGTCCAGCTCACGGCCAGTTACTGAACCACCTGGGCACCCATCGCCCAGTCGCAGGCCGCTTCTCGGGGCTCGCTCGCTACTACCCATATCAGCGGGTGCGGGCGAAGAGCCGAGTGGGTGCCCATGCCGCAACCCGAGGCACAGAGAGAGGAGGGCCGAAAGACGGATCGATTCCTCCGTCGCTTCGCTCTGACATCGGGCGCGCCGAGGAGAGAGAGCCGTCGCCTGAGAACCTCGGTACGCTGGCCGTTGCCAACCTCGTCATGGGCGAGCCGGCCAAGGCCGTTCAGGAGCTTCGGCAGGCCCTTGTCGAACAGCCAGACGAACCGCGGCTGCTCAATGACCTCGGGGTGGGCCTGCTAGCGCTGGCAGCGACGACGGGCGACCTGAGCCTACGACTCGACGCCGTCGAGGCGGTCGAGCACTCGCTCGAGGTGCGACCCTCGCTACCTGCCCGATTCAACTCAGCGCTCGCTCTCGAAATGTTGGGGCTGCGCAGCCGGGCGGCCGCAGCCTGGAAGCGCTATCTGGACGAGGATCCCCGCTCCGGTTGGGGACAGGAAGCGGCAGAGCGACTGGACCGGTTGACAGCCGAAAGCGCCGGATGGCAAGGCGAAGAGTTCCTCGGGAGGCCCGAGGCCGAGATCGGGGCGCTCGGCCACAATCCCTGGGCCGACCGTCAGCTCGGCGAGCGGACGCTCCTCGGGCGTTGGGCCGAGCGGACCCTCGCCGGCGACTCTGCGAGCGCCGAGCGAGCCCTCACCGACATCGATGCAGTCACAGCGGTTCTGAGCGCCGAGAGCGGCCGGCTCCTGGTCGAGAGCGCCGTCGCAATCCATGAAGCCGAGCGCCAGGGCGATCGGGAGCGTCTTGGCCGTCTGGCCCGTGGCCATGCGGCCTTCGTCCGGGCCTTCCGGCTGTACCGATCGGAGCATGCCCCAGAGGCGCACGAACTTCTTGCCGAAGCGATCGCAGACCTGGCTGCCGCGGCGAGCCCGTTCGAGCTGCGCGCCCGGCTGCTGCGTGCCGCCACCTCACGCGAGCCTGATTGGGCCGAGATCGACCTCGTCGCGCGGCTGGCCAACGATCACGGCCTACCCGCCCTCGCGGCCGAGGCGCAACGCGAAGCTGCCTACCGCATGAGCCTGGAAGGCAGGTTCAAACCGGCCCTCGATGCCTACGCCAAGGCCCAACGGAGCTTCACAGCCCTCGGCGAGACCGAGTTGGCCGGGGTTCTTAGCGCCATGCAGGGGGAGTTATCCGCTCTTGTCGGCAACGAAAATACGGCCAATGCGCATCTGTCCGCAGCATTGGAGGTCGCGCCGGCGTTGAGCGACCCCTGGAATCGTTACTCCATTTACGTCGTCGGGGCGAGCGCCACATCACGCAGGTTCCGCCGCTCGGCGGTCGAGCTGCGGCGCGAGGCGGCCGACGTGTGCCAGGCATTGCCAGAGCGACCTCTTTGTGCCATCGACTCAATGCTCTGGATCGCGCGGCTGACGCCCAACCCCGACCTCGCTGCCGGCGCCCTGGAGCGTGCCGGCGCGCTCCTCGCCGGCGTCCCTGCCTCGGCAGGCAAGGAGCGGACTGCGATCGATCTCACAGCGGCGCGAGCGCGCAGGCTGAGCGAAAGTGAGCGGTCGGCTGGCGATTACGAGAAGGCGGTCGAGCTGTACGCCGCAGCGGCGCGGAGCTATCAGGCGCTCGGGCTTGCCCCCGCCGCGGCGCAGGCACATGCTGGGCGAGCACATGTCCTGGAATCGCTGGCCCGCGATGCGGAGTCGGCCGCTGAGTATCGCGAAGCGCTGCGGGTCTTCAGGATCTGGGACCAGACCGATCGCGTACGCACGGAAGACGGGGGGGAGAGGCTGCCACCCGAGCTGCGTGAGTCTTATGAGCGGCTCCTCGGCCTCGAGCTGGCCGCGACTGCTCCAGCGCCGTCCCGCGCCGCGTTCCTGCTTGTCGAGGAGATGCACGATCGCTTGGCTCCGCGGCGGCTTGCCCACCTCGCCACCGCCCAGGCTGCCGATCTCGATTCATGGTTGGCCAGCTGGCCGCCAAGGACAGCCGTTGTGGAGTACGTGCTGGCGAACGGCAAGGCTACCGCGTGGCTCTTGAGCAGCCAGCGCTTCGAGCAAGTCGCCTTGACGCCGCGCCCCGGCCTCACGGAGCGAATCCGCTCGGCCACCGCCGCCCGCAATGCGGAGACGTGGCGAAGTGGCACAGGCGCACTGTTTGACGAGCTCGTCGCGCCGGTCATGGCGCGCCTCCCGGCCGGCACCGCGCGGCTGGTCGTGATCCCCGACGCGGAACTCTATGGCGTGCCCTTCAGGGCTCTATGGGACGCGATCTCGGGCCGTTACCTGGACGAGGAGTTGACCGTGGCGCTGGCTCCCAGCCTGCGCCAGGCCATTACTCTGTCTAACCGCGAGCCGGCCAACTCTCCGCGAGCGCTACCGGTGCTCAGCCTTGGCTTCCGAGAATTCGCCAGCAACCTCGGCCTCGACCCGCTGGCGCACGCCGTTCAGGAAGCCACCACCGTGCAAGCGATCTATGGCGGCGCGGATGTCGAGTGTGGCGGCAACGATTGGCGGAGCTTCCGCAGCTGCGCGCCGCGCGCGGCCGTGATCCACCTGGCTACCCACGCCGCGGCAGGCTCGACTAGCAGCAAGACCTGGCTCGCCTTTCCCCGCGAGACGGTCTCTCTCAGCCGGCTCTGGCGCGAGCTTCCGGAGCTTGCCGCCCAGCCTCTCGTCGTCCTCTCGTCTTGCCAGAGCGCCACCGGTGGCAGCGGCGAGGGCCTCGGCGGCCTGGTGCGACCGTTCCTGGCGAGCGGCGCGCGGGCCGTGGTGGGAACTCTCTGGAAGATCGATGACGCGGATGCCGCCATGCTCTTTACCGCTCTGCATCGCGCCTACCGCCGCTCGGGAGACGCGGCCGGAGCGCTAAGAGAGGCGCGAGCGGCGCTGCCCGAATGGAGATCCCGGCCGTGGGCCTGGGGCGGCACGGTTGCCGTCGCAGGCCTGCGGATTCCCTGACCACCGAGTCGACGACGAGGAGGCAAGATGGCGACATCGCACGGATTCACCCTGCGGCTGGTGTTGGAGGGTATTTGCACCTGGGTACCGAACCGTCCATTCTTCAAGCAACGCCGCGGCAAGCCAGTGCCCGGGAACCCGACCTCGCTTACGATCCTGCTGCCAGAGAAACGCGCGACCAAGATCGCGGATTGGGAGGAGAAGAACCAGCATCACTGGCCCGTCAAAGACCCCTGCTATAGCCCGCCCCACGCCGCGGTTCTCATCCTGTCGCCGGGTGACATCCAGCAGTCTTCGAAGACCTTCAGCATCGACGGCAAATTCACCGATCTCACCGGCGCTCGCCCGCATCCGCGCGTCGTCCACGTCCTGGACTACCAGGAGCTGTCCCTGGACGGCTTCCAGTGGCCGCCGCTGACCTTCGAATGCCAGATCCCCTGTCCTCCCACATCGGCGATGCCCACGGTGGGAGTCGACGATCGATCGCTCTGGTGGTTGCCGCGAATGAGCGAGATCTCGCCGCGTCATCAGTGGTGCCGAGCCGCGTTGCTGAAGGCACCACCCAGCGAGTTTTACAAGAGGGGCATCGCCGCGCGCTTGCACCTGCCGGGCGGCCATCTCTCAGTGGCTCGCTTCAATTCCGAAGGGAAGAGGTACTGGCACTATGGCGAAGTCTGGCGCGACCAGAATGGGAAGCTGCGGATCGCTCCCCCATCCGACTGGATCTGGAACAAGGCCATTGGCAACGTGCTCCACTGCGACATCCCCGTCCGGGCGCCCGAGGTCCGCCTGAGCTTGCAGAGCGCCGACACTAGGTCCCGCGTCACGCTGCGGCCTCGCAGGCGAGGCGGCCTTGTCGAGGTGACGATCGCCAATGCCGAGCTCGAGAACGTGGTCCTGAACCTATCCGCCGACTCGGTCTGGGCCAATCCTCCCCTTCCGGACGTGGATTTCCAGGCCCATTACCGCTTCACCACGGGGAGCAAGAAGACGCCATGGGTGGTGCCGCTCCAGAGATCAGACCACGGAGTCGGCGAGAAGCCTTGCTCGGGACTCGCCATGAGCGGGTCGAGATGATGCACGGGGGAAAAATGAACGAACAATGGCAGAAGATGATCGAGCGACGCGACCAGGTGTGCGAGGAGTTCAAGGACTGCGGTGGACCGGGGAGCCGGGCGTTCGACGCGGTGGGCATCACCACCGAGGAGGATGGGCCAAGGCTCATCGTCTTCACGTCGGACATCCCGGCTACGAAGAGAGCACTCGCGACAGGACCAGGTCACGATTGGGTCGATACGGTCCTGTTCGAGCGTTCCGGCGGCTTCGCCATACCCTTCGGCCCGCCGCATGCTCGCAGATCCTCGTGCGGTCCGAGAAAGTCGGCCACGCCGCTCACGGCAGACATCTGCGTCGGCGCGGGCACGCAGATCGCCGGCGCCTACAGCGGCACCGTCGGCTGCGTCGTGCAGGATGGCGGCAAGACGCCATACTTCTTGACCGCGGGGCACGTCTTGCCTCAAGCCAAGGGCATGGCCTGCCACGGATCGGCGTCGATTGGTAGCGTCTTGGAGGCGTCCACGGTGCCGATCGGCCTGGATTGGTCGCTGGTCACAGCGGATCTGACCGCAGCGAACCCGACGGACGAGATCGTCTACGACCAGCCGCTCACTCTCAGCCGTGAGCTACCCGTGGGGGCCCTCCAGCAGCTCCCCAAGCAGACCATAGCGATGAGTGGCGCCGCGAGCAAGGGGCGCCGTCTGGGCACGGTGGTCAGCGTCGGCACCTGCCTGGCAGTAACCGTGCGGCTCAACGGCGACTGCAAGAGATACCTCTTCGATGACCAGGTCATCGTCCAGGACGTGTCCGATACCGACCCCTTCGGCATAGACGGTGACTCGGGTGCGGTGGCCTACCTCCTATCCGATGTCACGTACTCCGGCATCACCTACCATGCCGGCGCGGCAATCGGTTTGTATTGGCGCGCGGACCCGACTCAGAACCGCCATGCCCTCGCGCCCCTGCCGGATGTCTTCCAGGCGATCCAAGGCGTGACCAACTTACAGCTGAGCGTTTTCCCTTGACCTTGACTGAACAGCCGATGACAGGTTCACCTTACCGATCAGGTCCGTCGCCTTGCGCGAGGAGTGCAGGGCGGCGATGGAACTCTGCAGGCTGGCGTCGCTGTCCTGATGGTGCCCGCCCCCGCCACCGGCGTGCCAGCGGCCGGGTCCGCCCCCGCCGGCCCTACTCCGTCCGCACCACCGTCATCGGATCCACCCGAAGGGCACGCAGCGCCGGGACGACGCTGCCCGACGCCGTCATCAGCAGGCACAGCAACGCCGCCGCCGCGAACGTCGGCGCGTCGCCGGGCTCGACGCCGGCGAGGAGCGCTTGCATCGCTCTTCCCGCACCGTAGGCGAGCGCCAAGCCCGGGGCCACGCCCATCGCCGCGGTCAGCACACCGCTTCGCAGGACCATGGTCAGGATGTCGGCCGACTGGGCGCCCAGGGCTCGGCGCACGCCGATCTCTCGCGCGCGCTGCGACACCGCGCAGGCGAGCAGCCCGTGAATGCCGATCCCGGCGAGCAGGAAGGCGATGGCGGCGAAGGCTCCCAGCACCCGGAGCTGCAGCAAGCGCGATGCGGTCTGGTCGGCGACGATGGCGGCCAGCGTCCGCACCTCCGAGATCGGTTGCTCCGGGTCCGCTTCGCGGATGACCTGGCGCAGGGGCGGCAGCAGGGCCTCGGCGCTCGCCGCCGAGCGCACCACCAGGTCCTTCGGCGCGTAATAGGCGAGCCCGCCGTCCGGCACCTGCAGATAGGACAGGTACACCTGCGGCTCGCTGTTCCGGTCCAGCCCGCGGACCCGCACGTCGCCGGCCACGCCGACCACCGTGCGCTCGGCGAAGGCGAACTGGAAGTGGCGGCCCAGCGGTTCCTGGTCCGGCCAGTAGCGGCGCACGAAGGAATCGCTCACCACGGCCACGGAAGGACGCTCGCGGGCGTCCGCGTCGCTCACGTCCCGCCCCCGGCGCAGGGGAATGCCCATCGCCGCGAAGTAGCCGGGAGTCACGAAGCGCAGGCTTGCCGCGTTCGCCGCCTCGCGCTGCAACGGCTGCCCCTCGAGCGCGACCGGGAAGATGCTGCCGGGATGCACCATCGGCAGGAAGCTGGCGTATGCCGCGCCGTCGACTCCCGGCAGTGCTCGGACACCGGTGAGCACGCGCTGGTAGAACGCCGCCCGCCGGGCCGTGGACGCGTACTTCGGCGTCGGCAGTGCCGTGCGCAGGGTAAGCACGTTCTCTGCGCGGAAGCCCGGGTCGGTCGCCTGCAACCGCCACAGAGCCCGGATGAGCAGGCCCGACGAGATCAGCAGCACGACCGACGCGGTGACCTCGACCATGACCAGCGCGGCGCGCAGCCTCTCCCGGCGCCCGCCGCCGCCGCGCGCGCCCCCTTCCCGCAAGGCCGCGAAGTCGGCCTCGCGGCAGGCGCGCACCGCGAGCACCAGGCCGAAGCCGATCCCGGTCGCGGCGGTGAGCAGGACGGCGAAGAGCAGCACCCGCGAGTCGATCGCCGGCGCCTGGGCGATCGGCAGCGACGCCGGCGCCAGCCGCGCCAGCAGCGGCACCGCCGCGGCCGCCACCAGGATCCCGAGCGCACCTCCCAGGACGGCGAGCGCCAGGCTCTCGGTCACCAGCTGCCGCAGCAGCCGCTCGCGGCCCGCGCCGAGGGCGGCCCGCACCTCGAGCTCCTGCCGGCGGGCCAGCGCCCGTGCCAGCAGCAGGCCCGCGAGGTTCGCGCAGGCGATCAGCAGCACGCAGAGCGCCGCGCCGGAGAGCGCCAGCAGCAGCAGGCGCGACTGCTGCGAGAGCTCCTCGCGCAGGCCGATGACCAGGGCGCCGGTGTGCGCGTCCTCCTTCGGATACTGGCGCTCGAGGCGGGCCGCGACCACCGCCATCTCCGCCCTCGCGGCGGCGAGCGAGATGCCGCGCTTCCGCTTCGCCACCACCTCGAGCCAGTTGTCGTTGCGGTCGAGGAAGTGCTGGTCGCGAAGCCGCGCCGGCATCCACAGCCGCGCCCGGCGGTCGGGGAAATGGAACTCCGGCGGCATGACGCCGATGACCACGAAGGGCGCGCCGTCCAGGGTCACCCGGCGCCCGAGCGCGTGGGGGTCGCCGCCCAGCTCGTCCTGCCACAGGCGATAGCTCAGGAGCACCGTCCCGCCGCTGCCGGGGCGGTCCTCGGCGGCGGTGAAGAAGCGGCCGAGAAGCGGCCGCACCCCGAGCAGCGGCAGCACCTCCGCGGTGACCTCCGCGCCTTCCAGCCGCACCGGGTCCCCATGGCCGACGAGGTTCACCGAGGTGCCGGTGAAGGCGCCCATGCTCTCGAAGGCGGAGCTCATCCGCTTCCAGTCGCGGTAGTTGGCCGGCGACGGCTCCATGCGCTCATAGCCGGGGCGGCTCTCCCAGAGCTTCACCAACCGCTCGGGCTCCGGGAACGGCAGCGGCCGCACCAGGACGAAGTCGGTGACCGTGAACGCCGCGGTGTTGGCGCCGATCCCGAGCGCCACCACCAGCAGCACGGTGACCGCGAATCCGGGCGCCCGCCGCACGCCGCGCGCGGTGTAGCGCAGGTCCTGGCGCAGGAGGTCCCAGTGCACCGCGGCGGCGTTGCCGAGCACCTCGCAGAGCGTCGCCGCCCACAGCCTCGCGGCCGCCAGCGGCCCCGCCGCCTCGCGCCGCCGCCGCGCGAAGATGCCCAGCATCTCGGCCCCGTACTGGCGGCGAAACGAAGCTGGATAGACCGTCAGCAGGGCCCGGTAGAGGCGCATCGTCAAGCCCTCCCCGGCGCCAGTCCGCGCGCGCGTGCCATGTCCACCAGCTGCGCCAGCCGGCGCGCCTCCGCCCGCGCCGCCGCGATGCCGAGAGGCGTGATCCGGTAATACCGCCGCCGCTCGTCGTCCAGCTCCGGCAGCGGCCGTTCCCTCACCTCGGCGATCAGCCCCTGCTCGAGCATCCGCTGGATCGACCGGTAGAGCGTCCCCGCGCTCAGCCGCACCTTGCCCCCGGTCCGTGCCTCGACCTCCTGGATGACCGCGTACCCATGTCGATCCCCATCCGCCAGCGCCAGCAAGATATGGAAGGCCGCCGGTTGCAGGGGCGAGAGCGCGTCAGGTCCAGTCTCGGGTCCAGTCATGGCCTCTATCTCCACGCCGACTATAACCGGCGCGGATATAGATGGCAAGCCCCCCGCGAGGGACGGGGCGCCGGGCCCTCCCAGGCTTCAGGCGAGCTTCAGGCTGCCGATCAGGTCGGCCGTCTGTTGCGAGGAGTGCAGGACCGCGCGGTAGGAGTTCTGCAGGCTGGCGTCGATGGCCTGGCGCGTGGAGGGAGGGAGCGAATCGAAGCTCTTCCCCAGACAGAAGCGGATGTCGTCCAGCAGATCGTTGATCACGCCGACCTGGGCCTGGATCTCGAGCAGCTGCCGTTGCGCATCCGGACCCAGGGTGGCGACGTGATCCATCGTCGATTCCAGGTAGGGCAGACGGTACTTCCTGAGCGCCGGGGAGACCGGCAATCCCGCGGACCTGGCCGCCGCGTCGAGCTGCTGGTCGTCCAGGTTCAGCAGCCCGGTCACGGTGCCCTGCAGCTGCTTGCGGTCCTCGTCGCGTGCGCCGCGGTACGACTCGAGGGCCGACTTCAGCCACTCCAGGTAGTGCCGGTCCCAGGCGCCGATCGTGCCCGCCACCGCCAGCGTCGTGCTGGCGAGGCTGAACCTCACTTCCGCCAGCTCGACGAGCAGGCCGCGCCGCATCTCGGCCAGCCGACGCTGCTTCGTAAAGAAGTCGGCGACAACCGGGCTGAGCAAGCCCAGGATCCAGCCGAGAACCAGGAAAAGGATCTGGTAGAGCATACGTGGGTTCAGGTCGCCGCGATCTTAGTCGAAAGCGCGGCGGGATCAAAGCCGAACCTGCATATATGCAGAGGCATCGATGCCCGCGCTTCCGCAGGGTAGTGTCCTGGCTGGATTGCCCTTACCTCCCTCCCGCCGTTTGGGCGAGGGGTCCGGGTCTAAAGAGCGACGGCGTAGGACTGCGGACCCTCGCCCAAA